>Ga0256834_1002102_pt1 | contig 12865 bp, 10 predicted proteins | sample 4281140metaG_FD_190536 | JGI IMG/M metagenome (GOLD analysis project Ga0256834, IMG submission 190536) | Hydrothermal vent microbial communities from East Pacific Rise, Pacific Ocean - 4281-140 | ecosystem: Environmental > Aquatic > Marine > Hydrothermal vents | place: Pacific Ocean: East... | reverse complement strand
CAATTACCGATTTTTCCAATGATTTCATAACGGCATCAAAGGGGGCATTTATGCTTGTTTTTTCAACTATGTTCCCCATAAATAGTTTTGATATAAATTTTTTCATGTTCTTTTTTTTGCAAATTTAGAATGTTTCTTAATAACGAACAGTTACTTATGTAGCAATAATGTAAAAAAGAAATATATTTTAATCTAATATTCCGTTTTTTTTTTTATACATCGCCTTTAAATACCTGCTTGTTTCGTAGTTTAAGAACAACTGTAGTTTTTCTTTTGATGAAGTCCCCCCAAATCAATATAAAATGTTATAAATTTTTTAAGTAAAATTTGTGCTTAATATGGATTAATTAATTCACGGATTATTTATGATGCTTACTTTTGGCTTCTTGTAATATTTTGATTTGATCGCGGTAATGGGCAGCCTTGATAAAGTCCAAGTCTTGTGCAGCAGCTTCCATTTTTTTACGCAGTACTCTTATTTCTTTGTCAATATTTTCTGCTGATTGATATATTGCTTTATTTTCTGCAACATTTTCTATCAAATCTTTTTCATAAACATAAGATTTGGATGATTCTTGACTCATAATATTTTCCAAAGATTTATGAATGGCTTTGGGTGTAATGCCATGTTTTTGATTGTAAGCCATTTGTTTTTCACGCCGGCGGTTGGTTTCATCAATGGTCAATTGCATGCTTTTGGTAATTTTGTCGGCATATAAAATAGCGGTTCCATTGACATGACGGGCAGCCCGTCCAATAGTTTGTGTTAATGATTTATGCGATCGCAAAAAGCCCTCTTTATCGGCATCTAATATAGCCACCAAGGATACTTCCGGCAAATCCAGTCCTTCTCTGAGCAAATTGACCCCGACCAAAACATCAAACAAGCCTTTACGCAAATCATGCATGATTTCCACCCGTTCCAAGGTATCGACATCCGAATGTATATAGCGGCTACGTACATTGATTTTAGAAAGATATTTGGTCAGTTCTTCGGCCATGCGTTTGGTTAAAGTAGTTACCAATATTCTTTCGTCTTTTTCTACTCTTTTTTGTATTTCGTCTAACAAATCATCTATTTGATTTTGGCTGGGGCGAATTTCAATTAAAGGGTCTAATAAACCGGTAGGCCTGATGACTTGTTCTACGACTACTCCGGCGGATTTTTTTAACTCATAATCGGCAGGTGTTGCACTGACATAGATTACTTGGTTTTGCATTTGCTCAAATTCCTCAAATTTTAAAGGGCGGTTATCCATAGCCGAAGGTAGTCGAAAACCATATTCCACCAAAGTTTCTTTCCGCGAACGGTCGCCGCCATACATGGCATGCACTTGCGGAATAGTTACATGACTTTCATCTATAACCATTAAATAGTCCTCAGGAAAATAATCTAACAAGCAAAACGGCCGGCTTCCGGGTGGACGTCCGTCTAAGTAACGTGAATAATTTTCAATGCCGGAACAATAGCCGAGTTCGGCCATCATTTCCAAATCAAATTCGGTGCGTTCTTTTAAACGTTTGGCTTCTAAGTGTTTGCCGGTTTCTTTAAAATAGTCAATTTGTTTACCCAAATCTATTCTTATTTCTTGAATAGCTTGATTGAGTTTATCAGGAGAGGTGACAAACAAATTAGCCGGATAAATTTCTAAACGGTCTACCGTATCTACCAATACACCGGTTTCGGCATGTATTACTTCAATGGCATCTACTTCATCTCCCCAAAAATTGATGCGAAAATAACGGTCGGTATAAGGCGGATAGACTGTTATGGTATCACCTTTCACAATGAAACTACCGGCTTTGGGAATCTCGCTTCTGCTGTATAATCCGGCTACCAATTGATGTAGAATTTTTGTTCTGGTAGTTTGAATGTCTTTGTTGACTTTGATGACATTTTTTTTAAATTCGGAGGGATTACCTATTCCATATAAGCAAGAGACCGAAGCTATAACTATAACATCGCGTCTGCCCGATAATAATGATGAGGTAGTGCTCAAACGATAGCGTTCAATTTCTTCATTGATAGATAAATCCTTTTCTATATAAGTGCCACTGGTTGGCAAATAGGCTTCGGGTTGGTAATAATCGTAATAGGATACGAAATATTCTACCGCATTATTTGGAAAAAACTGTTTGAACTCTTGAAATAATTGAGCAGCCAAAGTCTTATTATGTGCCAAAACCAAAGTTGGTCGTTGAACTTTTTCTATTACATTGGCGACGGTAAAGGTTTTGCCTGAGCCGGTAACACCCAACAGGGTTTGGTACTTATCTCCGGACAATACCCCTTTTGATAATTGTGCAATGGCTTCAGGTTGATCACCGGTAGGTGTATAATCGGATTGTATTTGAAATCTCTTCATAGATAAACTAAAATGAGGTTGTCTTAAAGTATATTTATAAATGTCAAATAAAATGTTGAGATGATAAGTTGTTAATTATCAATAAACGGGCTACTCTATGTGTTTTGAATGACAAATAATTTTACTTTATAAGACAGCTCATGATAAGTATTTTGGTCTATTGAGACAGCTTCAGTTTCATTTTTATGTCGTTTTTTACCAGAATTAACGCTTGAGTAAAAAGTGTCCTTGTGCTGTTCTGGTAGAACCGTCGGTATTTTTTATATAGACGGTAAACCAGTAATCATCAGCTGGCAAAGGCTTTCCTTCATAAGAGCCGTTCCAACCGGGGCTTGCTGAAGTCAAAACTTTTAATAATTTGCCGTAGCGGTCGTAAATATTAACAATGGCACCGGGTCTTTTTTCAATATTAATCACATGCCAATAATCGTTATAACCGTCACCATTTGGGGTAAAAAATTGTGGACTGCCAAAAATATCTACTTCTTGGGTAACTTGACCACAGCCGTTTTTATCAGAGATATATATCGTGTATGTGCCGGGATAAACATGATCGAAAACATTTTGATCTTGATAATTCATACCATCCAACGAATATTCATAATCACCTATTCCGGAGGCATAAACAATAATCTTATTATTATTTTCACCACTAAAATCTTCAATTTCAACTCTGTCAATTGTAGCCACATCTGAAGCTTCAACGGTAATGGTTTTAGAATTAGAACAACCCTCAGCATTGGTTACGGTAACCGTATATTGTCCGGGGGTATCTACCATAATATCTTGAGTAGTATCACCGGTAGACCATTCATAAGAAACAAAACCGGCGGGTGCATCAATTTGAATGCTTTGTCCTAAACAAAATTGATAAGTATCATCCATATTAATTTCTACCAACGGATGAACTGCCAAATTAAATGAACCTATATTAGTACATCCGTTACCGGTGTCTGTAATTAGATACCAAACCGTATCATTAAATGGATTGATATTGGTGTAATTATCAGGTGTGTTAATTTCATTTGTAGCCGATTCGGCATCGGTTTGCGTGGGATAAAATTCGATGGTATAAGGCGGATTGGTACGACTGCCTAGTATTTCGGACAATTTGTCGTTCAAATTAAAAGTAGCCAAACCGTCGGTGTCAACATCACATATTTCATAATCACTGACCGGAAATATTTCGGGCATAGGGTAAATGTTCAAAAAGAAAGTCCCGTATGTAGTAATGCCTGAATTGGCATTGGTAATGGCATAGTATAATTGATCATTACTGGTAACGTTGGTATAATCGGTTGTTATTTCATTTTGATCATTTAAAGCATCAATACTACTTAAATAATATCTAACGGTATAACTGCCGGGATTGGTTTGTGCATCTATAATAATACTGTCAAATGTATGTAAATCCAAGGTTTCGATACCGGAAGTGTTCGAAGCACAAAAACTGGTTAGATTCAAATCTATCATAGGTGGAATGACTACTGTCTTGGTAACCGTAACATCACACCCCAATACCAAGTGCAAAATGGCGGTAATGGTATATGTACCCGGAGTTGTGTAAGTATGTTGTGCTTGTGAATGTGTATTGTCCGGTGGGTTATCGGGGAAAGTGGTAGTTGTAGTACCGTCACCAAAGTCCCAGTCCACACTGGCAATAGCTTCGTTAGATTCCACTTCCAAAACATTTAAGAAATCAGCTGTTACATCAGGAGCTGCCACTTGTACAAAATATGATTGTATAAAAGGTGGTAGGCCTTGGTGTGTCTCCATACTACTACTCAAAGTAACATATCTATGGCGGTAACCACAAGCTACTCCTGCTTCATTGGGGTGTTCAATAACACTTAGTTCTTGGGAGCCGGAGCCATAGCCGATTGTATAAGGGCGGTAAATTTTACCATCTAAGCCCAGTTGTAAAGCAGCTCTATAATTAGTATTTGTGCTAATAATTGTTGGGTTATTGTTGTCAGACAAATCAAATTGTATTAAGGCATTGTGCCAGTCACTTAAATATAATTTGGAGCTATCAGGTGAGAATTCTACACCATAGGGTTGTCTGTATCCCATATTAAGCTGTAATGCAACCGGATTACTGACTTCGCCGGTTGTATCGTCAAAATCTAAAAGATAGGCCGATTGATCACTTGAATTGGCATTGGCAATCGCAATTTTTTTTCCGTTAGGAGAAGCTTTCATATAACCTATTCCGCCCGAAATACTTAATGACAAGGTAGAAACGGTGGCTGTTGTAGCAACACCGGAACCGGTTACTCTAAAAGCATAAAAAGTATTCATATTGGATCCTATGGTACTATATGGTGCTTGCGTAGAACTGCTTCTCGGTCCTAAAGTAATAACCCATACGGAACTACCGTCAGAGCTGATAACAGCTGTAACCTTTTCGCTGGCCGAGTTTACCAAGACTATATTCTTTTGTCCACTGACGACACCGCCTAAACCTCCATCCAATGTCATATCAACCACAGAATATTGCATGCCTAAACTGGAAGGAGAACCAAAAGCATCGTCAACTGTAAAAACATAATATATATTATCTTGATCAGGATTAGGCACTACAATTCCCGATTGAGTTGAGGATGCATCACCATGCAAACCGCTGCCGTTTAACATTACTTGATGGTTGGCATTCCAAATGGTAACGCCATCGGTATATAATAACAAATCTCCACAAGCATTGGATATGGAGGAACAACCTTCTTCGGTTTCTATAAGACTGCCTGCTTCCGGCAGAGGTGAACCGCTGGTAAAATCCACACCGCCATGATCTCCAAAAAACCAATGTGCCGCTTCATACTGGGCTTGCAAATTTGATAAGGAAAAGAATAATAAAAAGATAAATAGTATTTTCTTCATTTATTTCAAATAATAATTAGTTTAAAAAACAAAGATACCATTATACAAAACTTATGCAAATTTATTTGACTATAAATCTCGTTTTTTTAGTAATTTATAGGAAATTATAACAAATATGCCAATCCATATCACAACAATTAAAAAAGACAATATTGGAATGCCGTCAAATTCTCCAATTTTTTCTCCGATTTGTTTCCCTATATTTTTGGCGGCGCTCAGTCTGGTAATAGGTTGGGGCAATAAGTTCTTCATGGCAGTATAAGGAAAAAAACGGGAAAGGGTAGAAGCAGTTTTTTCATCAAATAATTGCCAACGTAACAAAGCATATATAATGCCTTCGATAATAGTCCAAATAAAGAAGAAACCCAAAGCAATAGCTGATTTTTTAAACAAAAATCCCAAAAACATAATTAGAGTGAAAATTCCTAATAATTTTAAGAAGAAGGCCGGTAAAAAATACAAATCTTTAAAAATAATGCCGCTGCTGGTGAAATCGGAGTAGATTAATCCCAAAATTAAACTGATGACAAACACAAAAATAGTCGCTAATAAAGCTAAAACCACTAAAAAATAAAATTTGGACAATACAAACTCCTTTTTGGTCAAGCCGTCAATCAAGTTTTGCTTTAAAGTGCGGTAATTGTATTCGTTGGTTACCATGGATACAACAATTATGACCAAAAAGAAAGTTAAAAAGTCAGCAATCCATGTGTTAAAATGCCAGATGTAGGGAAAATTAAAAATACCTTGTTCCGCCAAATGAATCTCAAGCTTTCCAATCTTTAATTTTACTGCAGCTATCAAAGCAATGGAACTCAATAAAACAAAATAGGCCGAAAACAAAAACCGGCTAAGTTTATGATGTCTGATTTTAAAAAATTCAATCTCTATTAACTGTAAAAAACTTTTCATTGAAAATAATTTAACGTTTATTATATCGATTTTAGGTTGTTATTTTTAAAAATTCTTCTTCCAATCGCGGTTGTTTTTTTATCAAACTCTCAACATAGCACTTCCGGTCAGACAAATATTTGTTTAAATCACTACCGGTTACATCATTATGAGCCGGATAAATTTTTATAATATTTCCCAAGTTTTCGGTTTGACTGACAAGCGGGCTTTCGTTTAATAAATTTTGTAAACGTCTCATATCTCCGGCTTTTATTTCAAACCAATTGTTTTGTAAATGCATATCTTTGACACTGCCTTCAAAAATTTTACGACCCTTTTGCAAAATGATCACATTATCACAGACTTTTTCAACCTCATCTAATAAATGTGAAGCTAAAATAATAGTTGTGCCTTGTGCTGCAATTTTTTTAATAATCTCTCTGATTTGATGTATGCCCTTGGGGTCTAATCCATTGGTCGGCTCATCTAAAATCAACATTTCAGGATTGTTAAGCAGGGCAGAAGCTATTGCCAATCGTTGTTTCATCCCCAGAGAATAGGTTTTAAATTTATCATGCTGACGGTCTGACAATCCTACTAATTGGAGTTTTTCCGTAATGGTATCACCGGAAATTTCTTTGATTTTGCAAACCAATTGCAGATTTTGACGGGCAGTCATATAGGGATAAAAATTAGGACGCTCTATAATAGCTCCAATCCGTTTTAAAGCTTGAGCAGTTGACAATTGGCCGTCAAACCATTGAAATTGTCCTGCCGTTTTATTTACTACATTCAGTATCATGCCCAGCGTTGTAGATTTGCCGCTGCCATTGGGCCCTAAAAGGCCGTAAACACGTCCCTTTTGAATACTAAAACTCAAATGGTTAACTGCAATTAAGCGGCCAAACTTTTTTGTTAAATCTGTTACTTTCAATATGTTTTGCATGATTAAAAAGATTCGGATGTATAAATAACGACCAATTATTGCAATTGTTACCGGCAAAAAAAGATTGTTTTCTTCTTATGCTTGCCGGTCTAGTTTTAAAATAGCAATATAAGTGGCAAAACCACCCATAAATACAATAGTTAGCAAAACCCATAAGACATTAGTCCAATGAAATTCTACCGGATAAGGCATATTGGTTTGTGGTATAAATAGAAATGGTGATTTTTGTTGTAAAAAAATCAAAATCAAACCCAAAATTAAACCTGCCAAACCACTTAAAAAGGTCATAGCAAAACCTTGTATCATAAATATTTTTTTAATCTCGCTCAATGTTAAACCCAAAACCCGCAAGGTGTGAATATTGTCTTTTTTATCAAGGATAATCATGATAATAGTCCCGACAATATTAAACAGAGCCAATAATAAAATCAGTGCAAATATAAAATAAACCATCAAGTTTTCGGTATTGAGCATTTTATATAGCAATTGGTTCATTTCTTGACGGTTACGCACCTCCAAACTGGTTGATAAATATTGTTTCAAACGTGCTTGCAAATTTTTTATCTGCAGAGGATTTTTTGCTTTAATTTCGATAGCCGAAATCTGTTCCGGTTTATAATTTAATAGCGCTTGTGCCGCTTGCAAAGAGGTATATAAATACTGACTGTCATGATCTGGTGTGGTTTGATAAATGCCAACCGGCATAAAATATTTTGACATAAAAGCTTTGCGTGGATCAGTGATAAAACCTTTGCCGGGTTTAGGCACCAGCAGTTCTATCATTTCAAAATTATTACCCGATAACATATAAGACAAATCATTGGCCAGCGAAACACCCATCATCAATTCGTTGCTTTGCGGTGTTGGTAAATGACCGGAAATTAAAGTGGAATCTAAATCAATCACTTTATAATAATTACTATCCACACCTTTAATTTTGGCAATTTTTTGCTTGTTGTTGTAGTTGATAAAAACTTTTTCGGATACCAGCTTGCTATAAGCGGCAATATCTTTATCTTGGTTTAATACACCGGCCAAATTATTGGTAAATTCAAAATTTTTGCCTTTTTTGGGTGTTATGATTAAGTCGGGATCGGTCATTTTAATCAAATTCAGATTAAAAGTGCGAATACCCGAAAAACCGGATAATACAATAATAAAAGCCGCTGAGACAATTAAAACTCCGAAAGAAGCTATTTTAACAATGATATTGATGGCATTATGGCCACTTTTTGAGAATAAATATCTTTTGGAAATATAACGGATATAATTCAAAACATATAACTTTAATCAATCGGATTATCACCTTCTTTAAGAGCTTCGTCTATTTTTTCAATATAATCCAATGAATCATCTTTGTAAAAAAACAAGTCGGGCATCTTACGCAATTGGTGTTTGACGCGCTGTGCCACCTCATGTTTAATCAACTTGGCATTGCTCTGTAAGGCTTTTATCAAGTCATCCGCTTTATTAGAAGGAAAAATGCTGACATAGACTTTGGCCATATTCAAGTCGGGTGTTACCGATACTTTTGATACGGTAATAATCAAATTTTTAATACCGCCTCTACGCACTTCCCCTTGTAAAATTTCAGCCAAGTCCATTTGTATAATCTTGGCAATTCGTTTCTGTCTTTTTGTTTCCATAAGGCAAAGATACGATAATTCTAAGGAAAAGCCAACAGATTTGCAGGCATAAGAATTATCAGACTTCATAATTAAAATTTGGTAAATCCGGTTATAAAATTGTATTTTTGAAGTCGACTAAAGATTGTATAACATGCAAAAAATAGAACATATTGGCATAGCCGTCAAAAATTTGGAAGAAGCCGAAAAGCGTTTTGCCAAATTATTAAATACCTTATCTTATAAGCGTGAAGAAGTTGCCAGCGAAGGGGTAATCACTTCCTTTTTTCAAGTTGGTGAAAGTAAAATTGAACTGTTGGCTGCTACACGGCCTGACAGCCCCATTCAAAAGTTTATCGATAAAAAAGGCGAAGGTATTCATCATATTGCTTTTGAAGTATTTGATATTGAGCAAAAACTTAAAGAATTAAAAGCACAAGGCTTTCGATTGATTAGTGAAACGCCCAAAGACGGTGCAGACAATAAAAAAATTGCTTTTATACATCCGAAATCTACCGGTGGTATTTTGGTGGAGATTTGTCAAGAAAAAACGGATGAGTTATGAATTTTTGCTTTTATAATTCTGTTAAATTGCCACCACAAACTGCCGGATCTAAACGCCATCCAAAACCAAAAAGCCGCCCAGACAGCATACAGTTTTAACCCCAAATAATCCAATAAATACAATAGTGGAACAAAAACAAGGAAAGTTGCTATCAATTGCATATTTCGCAAAAATTTGACCCACCCCAAGCCTTTAAAAATTCCATCAAAAATAAATGCTACGGCACCAATAGGCTGCATAAGAATAACCAACCAAAATACTTGATGAAATATGCGTAATACAGCTTGCTCGTTGGTAAATATCAACCCGATTTTATCATAAAACACGACAAAAAACAAAGACAACCCCAGTGCTACCCAAAGGCTGTATTTAATCAATTTTTTAGCCAGTAATCTCAAATGAAAAAAATCTTTTTCGCCTATTAATTTGCCTGATAAAGAATTGCCGGCATCGGCATAACCGTCTAAGAAAAAGGTGGTAAACAACCAAATATTGGTCAAAATAACATGAACGGCAATATAATTTTTACCATAAGATGTGGCTTGCCTGTTTGATAAAAATATAGCCACATTTAAAGCAATGGTTCGGATAATCAAATTGCCGGTCATGGATAAAAAACGTTTAATCTCCGGATGAATGCTAAAAGAAAGTTTAAAATCAAACGGTGTTTTGCGCATAAACACCCCTATTGCCAAAAGCATCATGACCAATTGCGCCGTTAGACTGGCCCAGGCAGCACCTTGTATATACATAGGTGATATGTAGCCTGATATGCCGTAAACCAAAATATAATCTAAGACGATATTAATTAGCCCTCCGGTGATACTGATCAACATAGCCCAATAGGTATTTTGCAACCCCCTGAAAATACCAAAAAGCGTAAATGTAACCAAAGTAAAAACCAACCCGAATACCCTTATTTTGTAGTAAGTAACACTATAATCCAAAACCAAGTTTTTGGCGGCATACAGCCGGAAAATATCCGCTGCGTAAAATCGGGTAATCAAAACCAATACAATGCCTAATGTGATATTCATAACCAAAACTTGCGGTATCAAAGATTTGATTTTATCAATTTTTTTCGCCCCTAATTTCTGACTGACGATACTGGAAATGGCATTCTTGGTTTGCGCCAAAATCCAAAACAAAGCCGACATAAAAGAGCCTACCAAACCAACGGCTGCCAAACTTTCGGTTGCATGTTGCGGGACATGTCCGATAATTGCCGTATCCGTTATAGAAATAACCGGTTCTATAATTCCGGCTAAAATGGAAGGAAGTGCCAATTTGTTAATAACCTTAAACGAAACTTTATCCTGCATGCTTTATAATTATCAAAGACAAAAGTAAGATAAAAAATAAACCTGTCATCTCTAAAAAAGTAGTAATTTTACCATTTAAAATTCCTTAATATGACACAAAAACCTTTGATATTTGTAACCAATGACGATGGTATAACCGCCCCGGGCATCCGGGCATTAATAGAAGTGATGAATGAATTAGGCGAGGTAATCGTTGTTACGCCGGATCGGGTGCATTCGGGAAAAGGACATGCCGTAACCATTCACAATCCGCTGCATTTAGACCCGATAAAAATAGATGAAGGTCCGCAAAAGGAATTTAAAACCAACGGCATGCCGGTTGATGCCGTCAAGTTGGGGTTGGCACATGCCACAGACCGAAAACCCGATTTGTTGGTTTCGGGACTCAATCATGGAGTTAACAACTCTATCAATGTGTTATACAGCGGCACCATGGGTGCTGCTATCGAAGGTGCCATTGAAGGCATTCCTTCCATTGGTTTTTCACTGGACAATTATGATTGGAATGCCGATTTGGAACCGGCAAAACATTATATGAAAAAAATTGCCCGCCAAGTATTGGAAAAGGGCATGCCGCAAGGGGTTGCCCTCAATGTGAATATTCCCAATCTTCCTTTATCCGAAATTAAAGGTGTTAAAGTGGCCCGTCAAGCAATGGATAAATGGCACGAGACTTATGACAAGCGCACCAATCCTTTTGGCCGTGACTATTATTGGCTCAATGGAAATTTTTCGTATGAAGACAAAGGAAAAGACACTGATGTTTACGCACTCAAAAACGGCTATGTGTCTGTGGTTCCGGTGCAATTTGATTTAACGGCACACCGGTTAATCAAAGATTTAAAGGATTTGGAATCGTAATTATTCATTGTTTCCTGTATTATGTAGCATTTTGTAAGCTTCATCGAGATAGAGATAAAAATCGTTGCGGTGTGGTTTGCCGTTGGGTGTAAAATCGAGTTTTTTACCCAAGCGAACAATAATGATATGATCTTCGGGAATAATGATTACATACTGACCTAAAACACCGCGCATATAAGCGACTTTCTTTCCTTTATAATCCGCCAGCCACCAAGAGTATCCATAATAGGGCGAAGATTGTAATACCGGCGAAATGGATTTTTTGACATAAGCCGTGTCTAAAATCTGATTGCCTTCCCAGTTGCCAAAATGTTCATATAGTTTGCCAAAACGGGCAAAATCACGTGCATTGGCATTGATACAGCAAAAAGCTTTTTCGGTTTTGCCGGCATCGTCTAAGGTCCAAAGGGCATATTTGCGGGCGCCCATGGGTTTCCAAAAACTTTGAGACATATAATCGGATAAAGTCATGCCGGTGGCTTTGGCTATAATCATGCCCATCAATTGGGTATCACCGCTTAAATAATGAAATTTTTCGCCGGGTTTGTCATCAATACGGACTTTTTCCAGCATCAATTTATCCAAATCGTCACAAAAATAGGCTTCGGTCGTGATATGAAACGGATTGTAATAATCTTCAATCCAGTTAGAACCGCTACTCATAGAAGCCACATCACCTACGGTGACTTCACCGGCGTATTTTCCTTGCAATCCGGGAATGTATTTTTGCACTTTATCATCCATAGAAACCAAACCGTCTTTTATGGCTTTGCCTAACAAGGCTTCGGTCATGCTTTTAGCCATGGAAAACGAATTGGACAAACTGTCTTTATGGTAACCTTGATAATAATGTTCACTAAAAATACTGTCGTTTTTGATGATTAAAAATGCGACGGTTTTCATTTTTTGGTGTTCATCGATCAAGCGTTTGGTAGGTTTTACTTTATTATAATTTTTAGCCAGTGGCCAATGCCAAATATGTTGCGGGTCATTGGCTATTTTACGGGTAGGAAAAAAACGAAAATCATCAATAAACGATGTAATGTGACCGTTGCCGTAAACAGTTTTTACGGCTTGTAAAATATAACCGTAACCACCGAGATACAATCCGCCAATAGCTAAAACTATAACTACCAATAAACCTGCAACTACCCTTTTTATTTTTTTCATTCTTTAATTAATTTTTTAATGATAAAGCCTGTTTCTGTTTTTACTTGAACAAAATAAATTCCTTTAGATAACGATTTTAAATTAACCCAATGCAAATGACTGTTTAATGCGGTATTTTGTTGAACGGTTTGTCCTGTTTGATTAATAATCGCGACTTCTTTTATAGTATTTTTACTTGATATTTGAACAAACCGTGTAGCCGGATTGGGAAATAATTGCAATTTTGTCTTGGACAAGTC
>Ga0256834_1002101_pt1 | contig 12868 bp, 13 predicted proteins | sample 4281140metaG_FD_190536 | JGI IMG/M metagenome (GOLD analysis project Ga0256834, IMG submission 190536) | Hydrothermal vent microbial communities from East Pacific Rise, Pacific Ocean - 4281-140 | ecosystem: Environmental > Aquatic > Marine > Hydrothermal vents | place: Pacific Ocean: East... | reverse complement strand
AAACTAATTAATCAGCCTTTATGCTAGACATGAGTTTTTCAATTTTAGCCTCAGCCTCAGCCAAACTCTGCTGACACTCCCGCGTTAATTTTACTCCTTTTTCAAAGAGTTTCAAAGATTCATCAAGACTCAACTTGCCAGATTCCATTTTAGACACAATGGTATCAAGCTCTTGAACGGATTTTTCGAATGATTTAGTATTTGGCATTTGTTAAATGTATATATAAATTCAAAGAGGTATTTTAACAGAATATGATATTTATAATGACGGAAATAACAAAAAGAATTATTTATATCTATAATAGAACTATGATTCCTTACCTTTTTTATTAATTCCTTTTGCTTTTTATTAGATGTAGCACAACAAATGATTTCACTCTTTACAACAACTAGAAAAAAAATTCATAGCAGTGAACTAGCAACTAAAATATTTAATGCTTTACTAGGTAGTGCAGGCATCCGTATTTTAGGGATGGGATTGGGTTTTCTTGTTGGAGTACAGTTGGCACGAGGGTTAGGAGCGCAAAACTATGGAATGTATTCATTGGTTATGTCAATCATAGCGCTCATGACAGTTCCTACTGAATTTGGTATTCCACAATTAACAATACGGGAAGTTGCCAAAGCCAATGCCAAAGGAGAGTGGGGTGCTTTTAAAGGCATCTTTATTTGGAGTAATCGGGTCGTTGCACTTGTTTTTTTGATGCTTTTACTGGGTTTGTTCGCCTTAAATTGGTTTGAATTAGATGATTTAACTAACGCTGAATTTAATACAACATTACTGTATGGCGTTATCATTGTTCCCTTAATTGCATTGATGCGAATCAGGGGAGCGGCGCTTATGGGATTACAGAAAATAGTCACAGGACAAATGCCCAATATTATTTTAAGACCCTTGTTTTTTTCCTTGGCGTTATTTGTTTATTTTAATGTGATGAAACACCAAGCAAGCCCAAGCATGGCAATGTTTTTACAACTTGGATCGTTAGCCGCAGTATTATTGATAGCTGTAGTACTGTTAAAAAAGAATATTCCAGTTGAACTCTCACAAGTCAAAGCAATGATTCAAGCGAGAAAGTGGATGTCATCTTCATTACCTATGGCATTAACCGAAGGTATGCGGGTCTTTCAGGGGCATTTAGCTTTGTTGATACTCGGTTTGTTTATCTCATTAACAGATGTGGGAATCTTCAAAGTGGCTGTCTCAATATCTGCACTTATTGCTATGCCAATTTCATTAATCAATATCGTCAGTGCCTCAATTGTTTCAGATTTATACACCAAAGGAGAGTTCAGAAAACTTGCGAAAATGGCAAGACTCATGGCTGTTTTAATGGTGATTGGTGTGAGTTTACTTGTTTTGCCTTTTATTTTTTATGGGGAAGAACTGATTACATGGGTTTTTGGAGAAGGTTATTCCCAATCAGCACTGATTCTACTCATTATTAGTGGAGGACATTTAGTGAATGCTTTTTTTGGAATAAATGTAATTTTGTTGAATATGACTAAGCATGAAAAACGTGTTACCAGAGCATTTCTCTATTCTTTAATTGTAAATATTCTACTATCGATTGGATTAATTTATAAATTTGGTATTATCGGCGCGGCTCTTGCCAACGCATTAGGTTTGATTGTATGGAATGTTTTAATGTGGAATGATGTAAAAAATTTACTCAATATCAATTCAGCAGCTATTCTTAAATTAAAACAATGATGTTTTTCGAATATTTAATTATTAACGCGTAATTGCCTTGTAGAGATTTAGTTCTTTCCCAATTAATTTTGAACCACCAAATGATAAATGTCCTTCATCTTTATATAAGTGAACATTCTTTATCCTGGTTTTACATGTGTTGTCTTTACACATATATGTACTGAGCCATATCACCTTGTGATTTTTTTCAATTTTTTTAAGGAATTTAATAGTTTCACTATTTTTTAAAAGATGTTCAGATAGATGAATATTACATTGATTGTAGTCTTGATTAAAAATTTCTGTTCTTATTAGGCAGTTTCCAATATTTTTCCCATTAGATGGAGGTGGTGAAATGACCACTGGTTTAATTCCTAACCCCTCAATCATTTTCAGTGTTTTCTCAAAGCTTCTTATCGCTATTTCCTGTCCAGTAGTTGTGATTCCATTTGTGGTCTTTAATTTTCCATTTTGAATCAAGTATTGAGAAAATGGGGAACTTAGCACTGCATATTTTATAGATTTATTTCCTTGTAGCCATTTATAAACACGTTGATTTATTCTAATGCACTTATTGGCCCAATTGACTGAGTGTTTATGGTTAATAGGTGCAATGCTTAAAACTGGGCCACATGCACTCTTTGTCATTTGAATTATTTTTGCATTGGGATTGGAAGCTAAAATACCTTGAGTTAAATGCATGGCATAGGAATCGCCCCAGACAATTATTTCTGGATTGTTGCTGGTTCTACAAAGCTCGGAAGTGGTAAATCCTTCGCACTTTTGGTTAAGTCCAAAATTGACTCTAAATTTGTTGCTTATGTCCAATTCTTTAAATGATTTTCCACTAGGTGAAATTCGTGATGGATAGCCATTTTTTAAATGACCTAAAAATCCAATGCTTATTATTAATGCAGAAATGCCCCCAGTATAAAGAAAAATCGCTTTGCGATTAAACTTCATTTTATTTCTAAAGGGTTGTTCAACATACTTCCATGTCAATACCGCAAGAATTAAAGAGAGTAAACTTAGGAATAGCAATAACAATGAAGAGGGTTCATGAATGCTTTTGATTTTTGCAAAGGCAAATAATGGTTGATGCCATAAATATGCACTGTAACTAATAAGACCTATGCCAACAAATAACCGATTGCTTAAGAAATGCTTTGTTAAGTTTTTTCCCTTGCAAAAATAATTATCAATGCTGTTCCTAATGTTGGGATAAGTGCATAAAAACTAGGAAAAGGTGTGTTGTCATCAAAAAATACAGCTGCATAAAGTATGAGACAAAGTCCTAAAAAACTCATGATTTGATTTAATGATTTTCTAACGTTAATGGTGTTATAAAGTAGTAAAATTGCGGTAAATGAGCCGATAAGTAGTTCCCATAAACGTGTTGGAATTAAATAAAAGCTAGCTGAAGGGCTGTGATTTGCTCCCCATATTGATAGCATTACTACAATGGATTTAATTCCAAATTTCCACACCAAAATAATAGAGAGTGGAAAAAATACATAGTATTGTTCTTCAATTGCTAAAGACCAGGTATGTAAAAAGGGTTTTAGCTCTGCAGTTGCTCCAAAATAATCACTTTCAGACCAGAACAAGAAGTTAGATGAGAACAAAGATACCGAAGCAATACTTTCAAAGAAATCTTTCAGTTGTTGTGGGTACATCCAAAGCCAAGCAAAAGGCAGGCTTGTAATTATGATGAAATAGAGTGCTGGAAGGATTCTTCTTGCTCGTCTTTCATAAAAGTTTGTAATGGTAAAAATGCCTTTTTGTTTTTCTGAAATGATGATGGTTGTAATTAAATAACCGCTGATTACAAAAAACACATCAACACCGATAAAACCGCCACTAAGAAATGAAAATCCAGCATGGTAGAAGATTACTGTCAATACGGCAATAGCTCTTAATCCATCAATGTCTTTTCTGTATTTCATGAGTTTTGAGAATTGTTAGTTAGTTTATTTATTGTCAATAACATGCTTGTTAATTCCATTGAAGTTATTATCCTGTGATTCTTTGATTAAAGGTTTAAGAATTATTTTTAAATAAAAGTCGGTACTGTAGGCTTGAAGAATTATTTTCATAATCAATAATGCGTTGCTATTGTTCTAAATCTATTTCTAAATGGTTCTTCAATTAACTTATAGGTGAAGTGAGAAAATAAAATAACGATTAATAAGAAACCAATGTTAAGTAAAAAAGAATAAGGTACGATTAACACTTTAAGGTTAAATACGGGATCAATTGCAGTTTCTACTTTTAAAATATATTGGAAAAAATTACTTGCTACAACTAATATAAGGGCATGGCAAAGATAGATTGAATAGGATAGTTTTCCAAGGTAGCGTAATAACTTATGGTTAAGAATCTTACTCATGACTCCGTTTGATTGCAGTGCCAAAATTAAAATTGTTAGCGCAAAAATAAGTATCAATGTGAATATATAAAGATTTGACTCTCTTATGTTGTATAACAAAAATATAATTGCAAGAGTTAAGAGAATTTCGATGCAATGGAAAATAATTGTTTTTTTAAGTATTGATTTTTTATTTTCAAACAAAAGATAAATTTGGTACATTAATAGCCCAAGAAAAAAACCGCCAATACACCTTAATATTCCATAATTATAAGTAGCAAAAAATTTGTCATCATTAAAGGTTAACAATAAATAATAAGCTAAGAATGACAGTGCAAGTAGTATAAACATGCTGTAAACCATTTTAATTTTGGGAAATATTTTATAGAGAACTGACACAGTGAAAAAATAAAATATATAAGTGAAAAACTCTGTACTAATGCTCCAAGCAGGTCCATTCCAAGTTGATTGCGCATGAAGATTTAATGATTGTACCAAAAATAGATTTGAGAGAAACTGTAATGGACTGTGTCTTTCAATTGGATCAATATGCCCATATCCATGATTATAGGCGTATATTTTTACAACAACATAAGGAACCCATAACAATAAAATAAAGGTATTGAGAGGAAATAATCGACCAAATCTCAAGGTTATAAATTTTTTAAATGAAATGGAATGGGAGCTAACTTTGGAAAAATAAGCATACCCCATGACAAAACCAGAAAGTATAAAGAAAAAATCAACCCATATTCCACCATTGATTCTTAATAAGTTTATATCATTTGAACTATAAAATTTAGAGTGGAGAAAAACGACTAAAATAGCGGCAATACCACGTAATGATTCTAGTGTTTGTAATTTGGGTTTACTGGATTGCATAAAGATAATTCTTTTATTATTGTTATTTAAGATTAAAATAAGCGTTGCATTATAACAGATGAATAAATGAAGGTTTTACATATTATTGAAACATTGGGTCGGGGTGGGGCTGAGCATGCTTTGTTGAACTTGCTACCCTTGGCTCAGGCTAATGGTGTTGAGTCTATTGTTTGTGTTTTATCTAAACCTTATGATTTACAATCTGATTTGGAACTAAAAGGTATTAAAATTATTAGTTTAGATGGTTTGAGTTTTATGCAAAAAAGAAAAAAGCTCAGTATCTATTGTGCCGAGCAGGGTGTTGATATTATTCATTCACACTTAACCCGCTCATTAATTCTTTCAGGTTTTTTATCAGGTTCTTTTAAACGAGTTAACTCTTTACATAACTTGGGTTATTTGGCTCAACCTGCACGCTCGTTTAAGGCAAAGATAAAAAAACGAGTGGCTTCATTTATTGCAAATCATAGGATAAACTGCCATATCGCTGTGTCAAAAGCAGTAAAAGAACATTATAAATATCATTATCATTTAAAGGATGTATCCGTTATTTCTAACCCCATTATTGTGCCTGCTTTAAAAGTTAGGACGAATGATTCTATCGTTGTTCCAGGGCGATTGGTTGCAGAAAAAGGACACTTAGGCTTATTGGATGTTATTAAAAAATTAGAACAAGATGGCTATAATCACCCTTGGGTTTTTGCTGGGGGAGGAGTCCTTGAGTCAAAAACATCTGACAAAATTAAACAATTAAAGCTAGATAAAACTGTTACAATCACTGGCGTTTTACCCCAGTCCCAATTTTTTTCTATTATGGCACAGTCTCAGTTAGTTGTTTTACCTTCTTTATTTGAAGGTTTTGGCATGGCTGCTGCTGAGGCAATGACACTTGGTAAGGCTGTTGTTGTCAGTGATGCAGGTGGTTTGGCAGAGTTGGTGGTTGATAATGAAACAGGTCTAATGTTTGCAAAAGGTGATAATGTTCAAATGTATGAAAAATTGCAGTTAATTTTGAAAAATGAAAAGATGAAAACTAAGTTGGCATGCTCTGGGCAAAAATATGCTAAGAATAACTTTTCTGCCAGTGCAATTGCCAAGTCTTGGTCTACGCTTTATCAGGGTTTGCTGTCTTGAAAATTTTATTTTTAACCAAGTACCCAATTGCTGGAGCCAGTAGCCGTTACCGTGTTTATCAATATGTGCCTTTTTTAAAGTCGAAAGGTCACTTATGTGATGTTTCCTCATTTTATTCGGATAAAGATTTTGCATCAATTTACTTAAAGGGACGGCTATTTTTTAAATTGTGGATGGTTTTTAAGGGATTACTAAGGCGCTTAAAAGATGCTTTTAAATTAGTTAAGTATGACGTAGTTTATATGCAACGAGAAGCTTTGCCTTTTGGCCCTCTGTGGTTTGAATGGCTGTGTAAACAATTGGACAAAAAAATAATTTTTGATTACGATGACGCCTTATTTATTTTTAAGCCAAGTTCATCAACTCCCATGAGTGATAAGTTTAAAAATCCACAAAGAATCCCTAAAATATTTTCTAAAGTTGATTGTGTCTTTGCAGGTAATGATTACCTAGCAGAGCAGGCGCGCCAGTTTTGTACTTGTGCCAAAACCATGGTAGTTGCAGAGGACTTATCTAAAATCACACCACGTGCGGAACATTTAGCCAGTGATAAACTGGTTATTGGTTGGTTGGGTTCTCCTTCAACTGAAAAATACTTAGAGTTTATTCGAGAGCCGTTAGAAAAACTGGCTGGTTCTTTTGAGAATTTAGAGTTGTTAATCATTGGTGGTGGTAATTTTAAGTCTGAAATAATAAATGTAAGGCAAGAGCAATGGTCACTTGCAGCTGAAAACGATTTACTTAAAGAATTTAGTGTTGGGATTATGCCTTTACCTAATGAAGAATGGTCTAAAGGTAAATCAGGTGGAAAGGCGCGAACTTACATGGCATCAGGAATTCCTGCTGTTTGTACTAATATTGGCTTTAATAAGGAATTGATTGTCCATGGTGAGACAGGTTTTTTAGTTGATTCTGCACAGCAGTGGTTTGAGAGTTTACACTTGCTTTTAGATAAGCCTAACTTAAGGCAAAAAACTTCTGAAAATGCTTTGCAAATAGTACAAAAAAAGTATTCATTAAAAGTGCTTGCTCCTGTTTTTGAAGATTATATAGTGGCAGTACTTAATGACTAAAGTAGTTTATATTTCTTATAACAGCATCCATGAGCCATTAGTTGACTCTCAAGTATTAACATATTTGAAAGGATTAACAAAAAAGGGATTTGAGTTCACGCTGATTACTGCAGAAGTTAAGAGTCGTATTCGGGGTGTTGATAAGATTAAAGGTAAGCTTGAAAAGCTTGGAATAAATTGGATACCAGTTTATAAAGGTAAGTTGGGTGTTCTTGGTCAGTTATTTGCCATGAGAAAATTGATAATCAGAATAAAAAATATTTCTTTTGTCCATGCCAGAAGTTATTTTTCAGGAGTTGTTGCTTACCTTGTTTGGAGGAGTGTAAAAATTCCATATATTTATGATATTCGTGGGTTTTGGGTTGAAGAAAAAGTCTATAAAAGGAGATTGAAACCCAAATCAATCGTTTACAAAGTATTAAAGATGATTGATCAGAAAGTGTACCAAAATGCATCAGGAATTGTATCTTTAACAAATAAAGCCAAAGAAATTATTAGACAATTTCGATTCTGGAAAAATAAAGCTCCATTAATCGAAGTTATACCGACTTGCGTAAATAATGAAGAATTTAAGCCACTCAAAAAATTGAGAATAAATATGGTTTATTTAGGTTCAGTTGGGCAAGGTTATATGGGTGGCATTATTTTTAAAGTTTTTTCCTTGGTGCAACACCACTTTAAAGAGGTTGAAATAACTTTAATTTCCAGGTCTCAATCTGAGTTAATCAATTACTTAGCAAAGACAAACAATGTAGACATGGAAAAGGTTAAGCATTTGTCCTTAACACACGAACAAGTCGCTCAAGCATTAGGTGGTTGCTCAATAGGGTTATCATTTATTAAGCCTCATTTTAGTAAGAAAGCATCATGTGCAACAAAAATTGGTGAGTATATGTCATGTGGAATGCCAGTGTTGTGTAATACAGGTATTGGTGATATGGATAAAGTTTTATCCAGTAATGAGGCGGTTTTTTGCGATGACTTTTCTAGCCAGTCATTATTGGGTGCAATCGAACAAGTTATTTCTTTGAGTCAGGACAATCACAGTTTTCGATCATGCCAATCATTAGCACGTGACTACTTTTCTTTGTCGAATGGAATTAAGACCTATAATAAATTGTACAATGAAGTGTTAAGGTTAAACAAATGATGTATGCAGTCCTAATTGCTTCACTTGGGTTCTTTGTATTTGCATTTTTTATTTTTATAAATGGACGTAATAAAACATCAATTGCTCCTGTTGTAGAGCCTGAAATAAGGAGGCTGGATAATAGTTTATTTTTAAAAAAAGTATTTTTTATATCTTGGACTATTAGGTTAGGGCTATTGTTGTTGGTTAATGTTACGGGTGCAATTCAAAAATTGGGTTTGTCATCTGATTCTCTTTATTACACTCGTGTAGGTAAAATTGTTGCTAATCAAATGGCAAATGGTAATTTCAATTGGCCTAGATGGATAGATAATGCATGGTTTCAGTTCAATGGGCTGGTGTTTTATATGTTTGGACCACATCCTATTTATGTACAGTTGTTTAATATAACTGTAGCAAGCATTATGCCCATACTTGTTTTCCATACGTTAAAAAAAGTTTTTCCTGATATTCGGATTGCACGTTTAACGACTTTAATGGTGGCTTTTTTCCCATCCTTTATTTATTGGTCTGTTTTAATGTTAAAGGACCCGATATCTTGGTTGGCGGTATCACTTCTTGTTTACGGTACGGTGAGTGTGAAAATAAAGTTTTCTGTAAAATATGTTATTTCAATATTAATTGGGTTAATCATATTTTTGGGTGTTAGGGAGTATATGCTTTATATTAGTATGATGATTGTTTTCCTCTCTTTGGTGCCTTTAAAAGGCTCGACTCTTGGCGTTTTTGTTAGGTGGATTGCTGTTATCCTTATAATGGGTTTTATCGCCCAACTAGCAGGGTTTGGTTTTTTTGCTATGGATAGAATCGCAGATTCTGTTTATTTTGACCTGGATTATCTAAACCATGCACGGGTTAAATTGAGTGATCATGGTAGTGGACGTTTCTTTCAAAATGAAGAAGATGCTGTCTGGGGGCAAGGTTGGTTACAAGATTTAAAATCATTTAGTTTAGCTGTATATTATTCATTCTTATCTTTAGACATTACTTCACTTGGAAGTGTAAGGCAGTTAATGGCATTGCCTGAGGTTTTGTTGTTCATGAACTTATTTCCTAACTTAGTTGTTGGTGCAAGAGAAATATGGCGAAGGCATAGAAATTTAGCCTTGCCATTATTAGGGTTTGGTTTTGGGATATTAGTTGTTTATGGCTCGACTACAACAAACAAGGGCGCTCTGTTTAGGTGGAGAATGCAGGCATTGCCCTATTTGTTGGCGATTATCTCGTATGGGGTTTACTTCCGTAAAAAGGGATGGTTTTATAAATTATTAATTAAGTATAAAATATGAATAACGATAAAAGTAAGCTTGTGATTGTGTTAGGTTCTTCTGCTACAGCATTGGCTGTAGTAAGAGAGCTCGCACAAATTGCTAATTTAACAATTATTGTCGCTAGTTTAGAAAAAGGGTCAGCTAGTGCAAGTCGCTTTATTGAAGACTGTTGGGTATTGCCAGATATAAATGAATTAATCAAAAAAATACAACAAATGAGTTATCAATATAAAATTGCTTTAATGCCAAGCTCTGACTTATTTGTTGAGTGGATTTGTAATAATGCTGATGTTCTGAGTGAATTTTGCTTATTTGATGAGTGTTATTCAAAACAAATTGCTTTGAAGTTATTAGATAAGGAAGTATTTAGTGTTCTTGCGAAGGAAAATAATTTAGTGCAACCACACGTTTATTCTATAGATCAATTTAACCAACAATGTTCTGTAAATGAAAGTTATCCAGTTTTTATCAAACCAAAAATAATCCACCAAAAGAGGTCTTCTATTCCAGGTAAAAAGGGAATGATTATAAGAAGTCAAGAGCAATGGATAAACTGGTATAGTCAGTATAAGAGTGATCAGGTGGATTGGTTGGTTCAAGAAATCGTTTTAGGGTCTGAAGATAATATCATGTTGTTTGTTGGTTATTTAGATACTAATACTCAGTTGATAGATTCTTTTACTGCCCGTAAAATTCGCCAGAGCCCAGTTGGGTTCGGCTCTGCCAGTTTGGTGATTACAGAATATAATCAGGACATTATTGATATGTCCTATAATTTATTATCAAAAATAGGTTATTCTGGAGTTTGCAGTGGGGAATTTAAATGGTGTAGCAAAAGAAATGAATGGGTTGTAATAGAATTTAATCCACGTCCTGCTCTTTGGTATTCTGTAGCTACAAATTCAGCAGCACTAATTGTTTCCCAATCCGTATCTAGAATGTTGGATTTAAAAAACATGCCTATAAAAACTAAAAAAGTCAGGGTTTTGTGGAGGTATGGACTTAAAGATTTATTTTCAAAATTATTTTACCTTCGACATAATGATTTCGTTCTACCAGAACCCAAAGTTAAACGTTATTTGAAATCAAAATATAAGCGAACTTATCCAGTGTTTGCACTAACAGATATTAAGCCTTTTTTTGCTGAATTACGTACATATTTAGCTAAAATAATAAAACGAATTTAGGTAAGTATATGAAAAAACTTATTATCAATGCTGATGATTTTGGCATAAGTCATGCTGTTAATAGAGCTGTATTAGATTGTTTCTTATATGGTACTCTTGATAGTGCGACATTAATGGTAAATATGCCTTATGTCGAAGAAGCTGTTGAAATGAGTTTGAAAAACCAGTTATCTGTGGGTTTACATTTTAATTTAACACTAGGCAAACCTGTATCTGAGATTTGTAAGGTTGAATCTTTGATAAATGAAAGTGGAGAATTCTATTCACGCAGAGAATTTATTAAACGTTATTTTTTAAATAAGATTTCTCATCATGATATCGAGGTAGAATTTTCTGCGCAGATAGATAGGTTTATGTCATTTGGATTAAACCTAGATCATATTGACTCACATCAGCATATTCATGTTTTACCAAAACTATTTGACCGATTAGCAACCTATTGTGTTGAAAATAAAGTTCCATTAAGAATGCTTAAACAAGGAAGTGTAAAAAGTAGTGGTTTTAATAAGTTTGTAAGACGAACCATCATACAGAAATTAAATACAAGAAATAATAAAAAATGGATTGGTCGGTTGTCCAGCAATAAATACTTGACCAGTATTTTTGATTATATTCCTCCAAATGGTGAAATTTCATTTGAATTATATAAGTCATGTATTGAAAATTTGAAAGCTGGAGTGACAGAGCTAATGGTGCATCCAATTAAAAATGCTAGTAGAGTTGAAAAAGGTTTAACTCGAATTAGTTCCATTAGTCAGAAAGAATATGATGTGTTAGTTTCAACTCAATTTATCCAATTACTTAAACAAGAAGAAGTGCAGCGGTGTGGGTTTTCAGAGTTATGAATATCTGTGTAATCAAATCTTGGTTTATTTTAATGTTCCAAATGTGGCGGGAGCAATGGCATGTCTAAAAAACCATCGCAATAGTCATCAATACTTCTTGGAATATTTTTAATTACCACTCATAAAATTTGATCTATTGGGTTTTGAGGTTACTTTCTAACATGGTAAGTAGTTACTTGATTTTATCGTTATTATTGATTTTTTTAAAGTTTTAATATATTCTATTCGCAATTCGCGAATAAGATATATTGATGAAGCTAAAACCACAAGATTTACTGTTTTTGCTTAAGTTGGTCGCAATTGAAAATAGAGGTTGGTCCTTTAATCAGTTGTCGATCGAATTAGGCATGAGTCCAGCGGAGGTGCATGCGGCATCAAAAAGATCTGTGCAAGCACAATTGGCTGTAAAAATAGATGGGCGAGTTGTGCCTATTATTAGAAATTTGACTGAATTTATCGTTCATGGTTTAAAATATGTTTTTATACCAGATCATGGCACATTGACGCGTGGCATGCCGACTTCTTATGCTTATGCTCCTTTGAGTTCACTCATTGTTTTAGATGATGCCCCGCCTCCTGTTTGGCCATGTGCGGAAGGTGCGGTGAGGGGCTTATCTTTTTCACCTCTTTATTCCTCAGTGCCAGTAGCAGCACAGCAAGATAAAAATTTATATGAATTATTGGCTTTAGTTGATGCTATTAGAGGTGGTCGCAAGCGTGAACAAAATCTTGCCATTGAAGAAATGTCAAAAAGGTTAAATGCCTATGAATAAATCAAATAACCCTAATATAATGATATTAATGGTAGCTATCAAACAGTTAGGTAGTTTAATTGATGAGGTTGTTTTTGTTGGAGGTTGTGCGACAGGTCTATTGATAACTGACTTGGCAGCTCCACCGGTAAGAATGACAAAAGATGTTGATGTGATAATACAAATATCTACAAGAAGTGAGTACCGTTCTTTCACAAAATTATACCAGGGTACCTCTTGCCAGATGAATCGAGCCAAAATCGTATACCAATCATTATGGAGCGAATAATCTCAATAGCAAAATTAAAAGAGCCTGCTAATTATATAGCTAGGTCAAAATCATGAAAACCATCGCTATAGTCATCAATACTTCTTGGAACATTTATAATTTCCGTTTGGGATTGCTGGATGCTTTGCGTGATGAGGGTTATCGGCTACTTTTGATTGCTCCGCGTGATGATTATTCACAGAAGCTTATGGACTTGGGGTTTGAATACCATGAGATCAAAATAA
>Ga0256834_1002100_pt1 | contig 12869 bp, 15 predicted proteins | sample 4281140metaG_FD_190536 | JGI IMG/M metagenome (GOLD analysis project Ga0256834, IMG submission 190536) | Hydrothermal vent microbial communities from East Pacific Rise, Pacific Ocean - 4281-140 | ecosystem: Environmental > Aquatic > Marine > Hydrothermal vents | place: Pacific Ocean: East... | reverse complement strand
TTTTCCTGATCACTGGCTGTAAGCTGCCCTTGAAGGTACATCACTTGCTCTTGCAGTCCATCATATGCATTGGTTAACTGCATCGAGGTGGCATTAAATAACTCAAATGCCTGTTCAAGCTCTTTCAATCGGCTCTGTTCAACGTCATTTAGCATGGCTATTTTCCAAGTTTACGTTAGCTCATATTTACGAATTTTTTCAACCAACGTGGTTCGATTTGTCTGCAAAAGCTTTGCCGCTTGAGACACGTTACCGTCCGTTTGAGAAAGCGCTTGCTGAATTAACTGCACCTCCATATCAACCAAATACGACTTTAAATCAATACCATTTTTTAAAGTTGCCGTAGACACCTTAAGTTCAGAGCCCATCGCAACATCAGATAACGCCACCCCCTCCTCTTTAGAAGACAATTCAGAAGGAGGTGCAGCTTGAATACTGGATTTTTTTTCTCCCCCCCCCTCTTGAACACTGGTAGGCTTACGTTTGATTAATTGAGTATCTTCAGGAAAATCAATTTGGTACTTGCGTGGCAGGTCTGCATAATCAACGGGTAAATCGGGGAACAGAATAGACAACCGTTCAACCAAATTTCCTAACTCCCTTACATTTCCTGGCCAAGGGTAGTGTTGCAAAGCAATAATAGCTTTCTCTGTCAATTGGGGCGTTTTTCGTCCTGCATCTTGAATTTTTTGAAATAAAAACCCCAATAAATCCTCAAGGTCTTCTGGACGTTCTTTTAAAGAGGGCATCTCAATGGGAAAAACATTCAAACGATAAAAGAGATCCTCTCGAAATTCGCCTGCCTCAATGCGCTCTTCTAAATTACGGTGCGTCGCAGCAATCACTCGAATATCGCATTGAAAACTTTTACTCCCCCCCACCCTTTCATAGCTTCGCTCTTGCAATACACGTAAAAGTTTTACTTGCATCGATAACGGCATGTCTCCAATTTCATCCAAAAAAACAGTGCCCTTTTCCGCCATTTCAAAACGGCCTTTCCGAGCAGTAATCGCCCCTGTAAAGGCTCCTTTTTCATGACCAAATAGTTCACTTTCAAGCAACTCTGCGGGAATGGCTCCACAGTTAATGGGAACAAACGGACGACCCGCTCGCTCAGAAGCATTATGCAATGCTTGAGCCACTACCTCTTTGCCTGTACCAGACTCGCCTAACACCAATACCGTTGCATCAGTTTGTGCAACTTGCTGAACTAAAGTTTTAACCCCACGCATTGCTGAGCCATCCCCCACCAAAGAGGAAAAAACGTCTTGAGACATTGAGCTGACACTCTCTAATTGTTGTTTTAGGCTCTATTTATATAGCCATTTACAGCAAATGTCAAAAAAATGACGGGGTTTTAAATGAGTACAAAAAAACCCGCTAAAAAGCGGGCTTAATAAAAGATAAAATACAATACAATTAACTACTTAGCAAGCAATTGACATACGAATCGACTAAGTAAATAACCCCTCAAAAACATTCAATTTAAGGCCAAATTTGAGCGTTTATAACAAAACCTCCCATTTTGAACCCAAACCCTTTTCAAGGACTCACTGAGTCGTTATTCAAAAATTAATTTTTATCTTGATCTACAATTTTATTGGAAGCGATCCAAGGCATCATCGAACGTAGTTTCTTACCAACCACTTCAATACCATGCTCTTCATTATTACGACGAGCCGCAGTCATCGAAGGATAGTTACTTTGCCCTTCTAAAATAAACTGTTTTGCATACTCACCCGATTGAATGTTCGCCAACGCTTCACGCATCGCACGACGCGACTCTTCATTAATAACTTTGGGCCCTGTTACGTACTCTCCATACTCTGCGTTATTAGAGATAGAGTAGTTCATGTCGGCGATTCCACCTTCAAACATCAGGTCAACAATTAACTTAAGCTCGTGTAGACACTCAAAATAAGCCATCTCTGGCTCATAGCCCGCTTCAACCAACGTATCAAAACCAGCTTTAACCAATTCAACCGCACCACCACACAGTACCGCTTGCTCTCCAAACAAATCCGTTTCACACTCATCACGGAACGTTGTTTCGATAATACCAGTACGACCACCGCCCACACCCGAAGCGTAAGCCAAAGCAATGGCTTTGGCGTTGCCCGAAGCGTCTTGTTCAATCGCGATTAAATCAGGAATACCACCGCCACGAACAAACTCAGAACGTACGGTATGACCTGGTGCTTTGGGTGCAATCATAATTACATCTAAATCTTTACGTGGAACCACTTGGTTATAGATAATGGCAAAACCATGTGCAAACGCTAATACTGCACCTTGCTTAATGTTTGGCTCAATCTCTTCTTTATAAAGTACCGATTGAAATTCATCTGGCGTTAAAATCATAACAACATCCGCGCCCGCAACCGCCGTTGCCACATCGGATGTTTTTAAACCATACCCTTCGGCTTTTGCAATAGAGCTTGAACCCGCACGCAAACCAACCGTCACGTCAACACCAGAATCTTGTAGGTTACATGCGTGTGCATGTCCTTGAGAACCAAACCCAATAATGGCTACTTTTTTACTTTTGATAATCGATAAATCACAATCTTTATCGTAATAAACTTTCATGTTGTTATTCCTTAATAATAGGTAAATTAATATATAAAAATTATAGGTGTAAACACTTCTCGCCGCGCATTACGCCTACCGTTCCTGAACGAACGGTTTCAAGAATCAGCCCTGAATCAATGACATCAATAAAGGCGTCCAACTTAGCTGACTTACCCACCATTTGAACGGTATAGGTCGTTGCCGTCACATCAATGATGTCACCTCTAAAAATATCCACTAATCGCTTATACTCTTCGCGCGTATCGCCCGTCGTCGAGAGTTTAATCAGCATAAGTTCTCGTTCAATGTGCGATCCTTCCGTTAAATCTAAGACCTTAACCACATCAATGAGGCGATTCAAATGCTTGACAATCTGCTCCACTTCCAACGCCGTGCCACTGGTCACCAACGTTAAACGCGATAACGAATCATCTTCTGTTGGTGCAACGGTTAACGCGTGAATATTGTAACCACGTGCAGAAAAAAGCCCCGAAACACGCGACAATGCACCCGATTCATTTTCAATTAGCATAGAAATAATATGTTTCATCTTATTCTCCTATACCAAAATCATTTCATTCAAACCCGCACCCGCTGGAATCATCGGGTACACGTTCTCTTGCTGATCGGTAATAATATCGACAAAAACCAGTCGATTTTTATATTTTTCCGAAAACACTTCATCCAACTGCGCTTGCAACGTTTTAGGGTCGTCAATACGCACGCCCACATGGCCATAAGACTCGGCAAGCTTCACAAAATCAGGCAGCGAATCCATATAAGACATCGAGTATCGACGTTCATAAAAGAACTCTTGCCACTGTCGAACCATGCCTAAAAAGCCATTATTCAAGCAGATAATTTTGACGGAAAGGCCATATTGTAAACAGGTTGATAGCTCTTGAATATTCATCTGAATAGAACCTTCACCCGTCACACAAACAACCGTTGCATCTGGAAACGCCATTTTAGCGCCCATTGCCGCAGGCAAACCGAAGCCCATTGTACCCAAACCACCCGAGTTCAACCAACGACGTGGCTTGTCAAACGGATAGTATTGTGCGGCAAACATTTGATGCTGCCCCACATCTGATGAGACATACGCATCCCCATTCGTAGCTTTCCAAACCGCTTCAACGGCGGCTTGAGGCTTAATTTTAGAACCCGTATTATCATAGCGAAGACAGTTGGTTGCACGCCAACCTTCAATCTGAAGCCACCAATCGGCTAACGCTTCAGGATCAGATTTCAACTCTGTTTTGGCTAAAACGCGCAACATTTCAGTTAAAACCTGTTTGACTGGCCCAACAATGGGAATGTCCACCATCACATTTTTAGAGATGGATGCGGGGTCAATGTCCACATGAATCACTTTAGCATCAGGACAAAACTTTTCTAAATTGCCTGTCACTCGATCATCAAAACGTGCGCCAATCGCAATAATCAGGTCGCTGTTATGCATGGATAAATTAGCTTCATACGTCCCATGCATACCCAACATACCGACCGACTGCTTATCCGAGGCAGGAAATGCCCCCAGCCCCATTAAGGTTTGGGTAATGGGAAAGCCTAATTTATGCGTTAATGTCACCAGTTCAGCAGATGCATCTCCTAAAATAACGCCACCGCCCGTATATAAAATAGGTCTTTTTGCCGAAAGCATCATCTCAACCGCTTTCTTAATCTGTCCTCCGTGTCCTTTTGTTATAGGCAAATAGGAGCGCATCTCAACTTCTTGAGGATATTCATAGTTGCTTTTGGCATTTTGTACATCTTTTGGAATATCGATGACAACTGGGCCAGGTCGGCCCGTTGTGGCTAGGTAAAATGCTTTTTTGAGCGTACTAGCAAGGTCATCGACATTCTTGACCAAGAAGTTGTGTTTAACGATGGGTCTGGTTACGCCAACCGTGTCAATTTCCTGAAACGCATCCAAGCCAATCATCCCTGTTGGAACTTGGCCTGTAATGCAAATCAGAGGAATTGAATCCATATAAGCGGTCGCAATGCCTGTTACCGCATTGGTCGCACCTGGACCAGACGTAACCAGAACCACTCCCGGTTTACCTGTAGAACGAGCATAACCATCTGCGGCATGAACCGCGGCTTGCTCGTGACGCACTAAAATATGATTTAAGTTTTTCGCGTCAGTATCTAAAGCATCATAGATAGGCAATACAGCCCCTCCAGGATACCCCCAAAGATGTTCTACGCCCTCATCTTCCAAATAATGGATCAGAATTTGGGCACCCGTCATTTCCACAACATTGATCCTCTTTAATTTTGTAACAACTCTTATGAGCAGTTACCTTTAAAAACTAAAAAATCCCCACGATATTTTTAAAACGCGGAAAAGGAGGATTATATAAGATTTTAAAGATGTTTTGAACTGCAATGATGGCTTTTCATTAAACTAAGCTTGATACGCTTTCTGAAACAGAAACTGTCGATAGTGCTGCAACTCCTCAATCGACTCTAAGACATCATCCAACGCTAAGTGTGCACCTTTCTTCTGGTGCGATTGATAAACCCTTGGTGCCCAACGCTTAGAAAGCTCTTTTAAGGTGCTTACATCCAAATTACGATAATGAAAAAAGGCCTCCAGTGCGGGCATTTCTTCGACCATAAATCGTCGATCTTGACAAATACTATTGCCACACATCGGTGATTTTCCTGCTGACACGTATTGCTGTAAAAACTGAATGGTTTGGGCTTCGGCCTCTTGCATCGTAACCGTGCTTTCCAACACGCGTTGGGTTAATCCCGAATTACCGTGATGCGTGGTGCACCATTTATCCATCTCATCTAAAATGGTTCTGGATGTTTGTATCGCAAAAACAGGGCCTTTTGCCAGCACATTAAGATCACTGTCTGTCACCACCGTTGCAATCTCAATAATGGTGTTTTTTTTAGGATCTAAGCCCGTCATTTCCAAATCAATCCAAATTAAATTTTTATCAGACTTCATAATTCCATCTCTTTTCACATACAATACGCATTATATTAACTTAAAAGCTTACTAAAAATCATGAACTGGATCACCGCTCTCTTTTTAATCGCTCTCTTTTCAAGCCTCATTATTGAGGTTTGGTTAAACATTAAGCACCAACTTCACATTGGTAAACACCGCATAAAAGTGCCCGAAGAGTTTAGCGAAGTGGTCACACTGGATGCACATCAAAAAGCAGCCGATTACAGCCGCTCCAAACTGCAACTGGGTCGCTTAGGCCTCTTTTATGATACCGCCATCATTCTGTTTATGACCTTAGGCGGAGGCTTTCAAGACATTTACAACCTATGGTTAAGCAGTGGCCTCGAACCCATTTGGCGAGATGTGTTGTTTTTAATGTCCACACTGTGGATTCTCTCATTACTTCACCTTCCCTTCTCAATAATCAGTACCTTTAAAATAGAGACCGAGTTTGGATTCAATAAAACCACCCCTACCAAATTCATCAGCGATCTAATCAAACAGTGGGCGCTGATGATTGTGCTTGGTGTTCCATTGATTTGGGTCGTGTTAAGCATTATGAACAACTACATTGACCAAGTCTGGTGGCTCTATACATGGGTATTTTGGATGGGGTTTCAGTTTATCTTAATGTGGGCGTACCCAAAATGGATCGCCCCTATTTTCAATAAATTCTCCCCCCTTGAAGATGAAGAGATGAATCAACGCATTACTCAACTGCTTGAGCGCACAGGCTTTGAATCCAACGGTATTTTTGTTATGGATGGCTCTTCACGATCTGGACATGGCAACGCCTACTTTACTGGCATGGGCAAAAACAAACGTATTGTCTTTTTTGACACACTGCTCGAAAAACTGAGTCCCGAAGAGGTAGAAGCCGTACTCGCACACGAACTTGGACATTTTAAACACGGTCACATTCGCCAACGACTCATTGAAAGCAGCGTCATCACCTTAGCAGGTCTTGCGCTATTAGGCTGGTTAATTCAACTGCCTGAATTTTATACGGGCTTAGGCATGACCAGCGAAACCCCTGCCGCGGCACTGTTGCTCTTTATGACGGCCGTGCCCGCGCTGTTCTTTTTTATGGGGCCGTTAAGCGCACTTAAAAGTCGTAAACACGAATTTGAAGCGGATGCCTTTGCCGCGCAACACGTTGGGGCAGAGCACTTAATTTCGGCACTGCTTAAAATGTATCGCGATAACGCCAGTACCCTAACGCCAGACCCAAGCTACTCCGCTTACCACGACAGTCACCCCCCTGCAAAAATCAGAATTGATCACTTAAAAACCCTTCTAAACACTCAAAATACGAACTTAGGGGAAAACAAGACATGAGTCATGACAGCCCAACAGAAAAACCGCTTGAACAACGGCACTGCCAAACCATCGAAAAAGGAAGTAAACCGTTAATTATTCCTGTCATCGAAAGCCACTTAAGCCAGCTCAACGGTTGGGAAGCACCAATTCACTATCGTGAAATAAACAAAACATTTGTCTTTAAAAACCATCTACAAGTCATCTCTTTTGTCAATGCAGTGGCATGGTTTGCCAACAAAGAAGATCACTACCCAACCATTTGCTTTGATTACAATACGGCCAAAATTACACTCTCAACCCAGCACATTAAAGGGGTAAGCTTAAATGACATGGTTCTTGCCGCCAAAATAAACGCCCTGTTAAACACGCAAACCTCAGACTCTTAATACCGATGGCAAAACGTAAATTAACCCAACAGCAAAAACGAAGAGTTGACGAACAGTTTCAAAAACGGCATGTTGATAAAAATTCTCCCCCCCCCCCTACGACAAAGCCTATAAATACACTTTTAGGAGAAGAGCAAACAGGATTGGTTATCACCAGTTTTGGAAAACGCGTACTGATTGAATCTGAAACTGGCGAGCATTACCGCTGTGCCGTTCGCCAACACCTAGGAAAATTAGTCGCTGGCGACCAAGTTATCTGGCAAACAGACATTGAAGCGTACACAGGTATTGTGACTCGTGTACTGCCCAGAACACACGAACTCAGCCGTCCAGGGTTTAGGGGGCAAACGCGAATGATTGCCGCCAACATTGATTTTATAGGCATCGTCATGCCCGTCTTACCAGGGATTCACCCTGATATGATTGATCGCTACCTAGTCGCCGCCAATCAACTTAATATTCCAGCCATTATTATCATCAATAAAGTCGATCTACTTTCCAGTGAAGAGGACTGGGAAACCATTGCCGCCCTATTAGAACCCTATACCGAGCTCGGCATTGAGCTATTGCCCGCATCAACCATATCAAGTGCAGGACTAAACGAATTACGCACCTTTATGAACCATAAAAATAGCGTGTTTGTTGGCCCTTCTGGCGCAGGTAAGTCCTCCTTAATCAACGCCCTCATCCCAGATCTGCACATTCGTGTTGGTACACTGTCCGATGCAACAGGGCTAGGAAAGCACACCACCACCAACAGTATTCTTTATCACCTTCCTTCCCTAGATGACCCCAAACAACACGGAGGAAACTTAATCGACTCTCCTGGTATTCGGCAATTTAGCCCTACCGCTTGTTCACTCAATGAGCTTGAACGTTATTACGATGATTTCGCGCCCTACTTAGGCCACTGTAAATACAACAACTGTACTCACAGCATAGAACCAAACTGTGCCATTAAAAAAGCAACCGAAACAGGAAATATTGCCTTAGGCCGATACCAAAGCTTTCAGCGACTGCTCAATGAATTTAAAAGTGAATCAGAATAAGAGACCTCAATAAAAAAGTTGCTCTTTAATTTAAGCTCCTCTAGTATGAAGCTCTACATATAAGGAGTTTAAATCATGTCAAAAAACATACAAAAAATACTTATTACTCTAACATCGGCCATTGGTTTTATTGCCTTTACAGCCTCATCACACGCAACCGAAGGGGATGCTGAGGCAGGAAAAATCAAATTTAAATCCACTTGCGTCACCTGTCACGGTTCCAACGCCGAAGGGAACGTAGGGCCTAAACTTGCTGGACAACCTGCGGCCGACATCATTCGTAAGCTCACCGAATTTCGAGCAGGAAAACAACGCGGTCCGATGACCTTTATGATGGCGCCCATGGCGCAAGGCCTAACAGAAGAAGAGGTTAAAAATGTAGCCGCGTATGTTTCTGGGCTATAAAACATGCTTAGTCCCGAAATCTTAGGTTTTATCTATGTAGCGACAATGCCCTAAAATGAGTAGCTTTATGGGGCATATCGCACATGCCAACACCAAACCGAGAGTCCGAAAAGAAATACAAAAATCTAACGAGACAATCGCTGTCTTAGCTAAACGGTATAATCTAAACCCAAAAACAGTTTCTAAAAAAGAATCCATTAAAAATGGCAATACCCTTTTTCTCCCCCCCCTATGTTCTGAATAACGCCCTGTTTTACACAAGTAATTCCCGCCTGATCAACCACTTTGCCAATCACCGTTAATGGCACCCCTTTCGCACTCAGCAAAGTACTCAGTTTTGCCAAATTATTGGATGAGATGGTTAAACATAACTGATAATCATCCCCACCAGACAAAGGCAAGCCCCACTCTTTTGTCTGTTCAACATAACGTTTAACCCCTGATGACAGTGGCAATTTCGTTAGCTCAATTTCTGCGCCAAGCATTGCGGAAGGTGTTAATTTTTTACCCCCCCCCTGTCGAATTGACGATTGCTTTAAAACATGCGTTAAATCGGCCAATAATCCGTCTGAAATATCAATGGCGCTGCTTACTACCCCCCTTAAATCGGTGCTGATTGCCAGTTGGGGCATGGGTCTATTTAGGGCATTTAAGGCACGCGTTCTCTCTGTTCTGGACAAGCCATGCAAGCGATCATCTGTTTCAGCTTCCAACGCAAATTTTAACCCCAGCGCACCCTCTCCCAAGGTATTGGTCACACAAATAAGATCGTCTACTTGCGTCCCCGAACGCAGTACGGCTTGCTGATTAGGAACCCAACCCTGTGCCGTTACCGTAATGGTTAAAGGGCCTTTGGTGGTGTCTCCGCCAATCAAAGGAACCTTAAATTTTGTACTCAACGCACGCAACCCTTCTGCAAAGTTTTGTAACCATTCGGCATCGTAATCTGGCAAAGTAAGCGCCAACGAATAACTGGCTGGCTCCGCGCCCATTGCGGCTAAATCACTTAAATTAACCGCCAACGCTTTCCAAGCAATGTCGTACGCTAAGGTATCTTCTGGAAAATGTACCCCCGAAACCAAAGTGTCCGTCACCACAACCAGTTGATGGTCATTGGGCACATCCAATACTGCACCGTCGTCACCAATACCCACTTCAACGCCATCAAAACCTTGCGATAACGGAAGAAAATAGTGTTCAATTAAATCAAATTCCAGTGCCACTTCTAACATCCTACGATATAAACAAAAAAAGCTCCGCAAACAGTACATTGCGAAGCTCTTTTAACTCTTTATTTCAACTCAAACTTAAACTAAAGAGGGGGGGGATTATTTTTCTGCGTTAAACTCTAACGCTCGTAATTGCTTAGACGCTTTATCCAAAATACCATTCACAAATTTATGTCCCTCTTCGGCACCAAAACGTTTTGCCAGCTCAACGCACTCATTAATCACGACTTTATAAGGAATTTCAGGTTTATTTTGTAGCTCGTACACCCCAATTCGCATAATGGTTCGCTCAATTGGATCAATCATCGCCACCGAACGATCTAAGGAGTCGGCGTACAGTGCATCCAACTCAACCGCTTGCGTGCTAATGTTAACCAACAGCTCTTTAAATAGATCAAACTCTAACCCCGACAACAGTTCGTCTTCATTAAAATTTTTAATAATGGTGCTAGGCTCTTCGTTGGTCATCTCCCATACATACAGGGCTTGCAATGCCACACGACGCGATTGGGTTCTTGGAGTAACTCGCGCTTCTTTTTCAACGATCTCTTCGCCTTGACCCGGCTGAATATCTGCTAATGTATTCATTATAACTGCTTCATCACGTTAACCATTTCAATCGCGGCAAGCGTACACTCTTCGCCCTTATTACCAGCCTTGGTGCCTGCGCGTTCAATTGCCTGCTCAATGCTGTCTACGGTTAACACGCCAAAAGAGACGGGGATTTCCATCTTTAACTGCACTTGACCAATGCCTTTGACACACTCGCCCGCCACGTAATCGAAATGCGGCGTACCACCACGAATGACCGCGCCCAATGCCACAATCGCATCGTACTTACCCGATTGCGCCATTCTTTGTACCGCCAATGGAATTTCAAACGCGCCTGGTACCAACACTTGATCAATGTTGGCTTCATCACCGCCATGGCGCACAATGGTATCCACTGCACCTTTGACTAAATGATCCACAATAAAGCTATTAAAACGCCCAACAACCAACCCAATTTTCATGTCTTGCGCGGTTAAATTCCCTTCGATTACCTTCATTTTTCCAATCTCTTTCATACACGGATTATTTGAGGCATATTGTGCCATATTTTCGCTCTGTACGTTGAATTTTAACCACGCTTATGCAAAGGTAGGTCTTTAACTCAAATCCCTAAATAGAGAATACATGACTGAAAAAAATAGAACCATTGGCACACTTGGCGCAATCTCCATCGGCATTGGTGGCATGGTGGGCGGGGGTATTTTTGCCGTTTTAGGCGAAGCGGTTTCCCTTGCGCATGGCGCAACCGCCATGGCCTTCTTATTTGCGGGCATCGTTGCACTGCTTACCTCTTATGCTTACGCCAAACTCTCCGTGGCCTTTCAAAGTCGCGGTGGTACCATTGTCTTTATTGATAAAGCCTTTGGTCACAACCTACTGTCTGGCTCTGTTAACGTCATGTTATGGCTTAGCTATTTAGTCACCATCTCACTCTATGCTGTGGCGTTTTCCTCTTACGCGCAAACATTTTTCTCCCCCCCCTATGCCGAATGGTTAAAACACCTACTCATCAGCGTGGCCATTTTGCTTCCAATGGTTATCAACCTTGTCAGTGCCTCATTTGTCAGTCGATCCGAAACGCTGTTGGTGGTAATAAAAATTCTATTGCTCATCATTATTATTGCCACCAGTGCATTTTATGTGGATTTAGAACGACTCTCTCCGGCACTGTGGGGAGATTCCCTCTCTATTTTGGTGGCGGGTATGATTATTTTTGTTGCTTATGAGGGGTTTGAATTGATTGCTAATGCCGCAGAGGAGGTAAAAAATCCAGCCAAAACCTTGCCCAGAGCGTTTTATGGATCGGTTGTTTTGGTGATTATCCTCTATATACTCATCGCCATTATCACCACCAGTACCGTGCCTGAAAGCCAGTTATTAACAGCACAGGATTACGCTTTAGCCGTTGCCGCCAAACCTGCCTTAGGGCAAATAGGCTTTACCATGGTGGCCATCGCCGCGCTATTGGCGACTTTTTCAGCCATTAATGCCACCATTTATGGCAACGCACGGTTAGGCTATGCTCTGGCAAAAGAGGGGGAACTTCCCAAACGCCTTGCCCAACAAAATCACCGCAACACCCCCACAACAGACGTTTGGGTCACTGCTGGGTTAAGCTTAATTCTTGCCAACAGTATTGATTTAACAGAGATTGCCATTATTGGCAGTGCCAGCTTTTTACTGATCTTTTTTATCGTCAATATCGCGGCCTACCGACTGCGCCACACCCTACAAGCCAACCCATACATCCTATTAACCGCCTGCTTGGTCAGTGGTGCGGCACTGTTTACGCTACTCATACACACCTATTCAACCAACCCTCGCGCAATCGTCATTTTTATCTCATTCATGGCCATTTCACTGCTGTTTGAATGGAGCTACGGCACCATTGTGAGAAAACACTTATTTCATCGTCCTTACTAACACACAAGGGGGGGGGAACAGGGCCAGCACATTAAAAAAAGAAAAAAAACAGTCAATATTCAGTGTTTTTTTCGATGTAATTTCTAACATCAGCCCCCCTCTCAATCAGACAAAAGTTCCTCCAATTCTGCCATTTTCTTAAACTTATGCCGCTCCCAAAAAAAGCCTGCTCCCCCTAAGATCAACATAACAATTAACAGTACCCATAAATACTCTTCAATGTAGGCGGCGGCTATCGCTAAAGTAAAAATTAATATCCCAACGAAACTAAAAAAAGCATTCAGGCGATACCCGTCTAAAAAAGTGGCTAATCCTAAAACAATTAACAAGACAAGCCCTGTACCTTCATAGTTTAACCGCCCTGCTTTCAGCAATAAGAAAACACCCATAACGGCCACCCCTGTTGCCAGCCAGTGAATAATTTGCACTCGTAATGTTTGCAAAACGGGTTGCCCTAAGTGCC
>Ga0256834_1002099_pt1 | contig 12871 bp, 10 predicted proteins | sample 4281140metaG_FD_190536 | JGI IMG/M metagenome (GOLD analysis project Ga0256834, IMG submission 190536) | Hydrothermal vent microbial communities from East Pacific Rise, Pacific Ocean - 4281-140 | ecosystem: Environmental > Aquatic > Marine > Hydrothermal vents | place: Pacific Ocean: East... | reverse complement strand
TTGAGCTTGGAAAAGGAGCGGATGTTAAGAATGAGCAAGTAGGCGTCGGGAAAGAATCGCCGGTCTTTGAGCAATTGGAAACGGTTGGGCAGGTGAGTAACCGGGTCGATATAGATGGAAAGGAGCTCCTCTTCCAAAAACATAGAGCTAAGGAGGGTGGCCATTTTGAGAAAGAGGGCCGAAAGCTCCACGTAGACAAGGGTGAAGTGGAAATAGGCGCCCCGGCTATGGAGCTTGACCGCTTCGCCGGCGCAGAGGTAGAGGCGGCGGTTGGTGCCAAGCAGTTCCGCCTTGACCTCCTGATCGTCAAAATAGAGACCGCCCCGCTCTTCAACAAAGCGGATAAAGGGGGCGATACGCGCCTTGATGTCGGGTAGGGGCGTATCGTGAAGGAAACTTTCGACCATCGCCTCCATCCACGCGGTGAGCTCATGCAGGATTCTCATCTCCTTCGCGCCGATCAGCGCCGGGTTGGCGTGGATCCCTTTTTTGATGGCGCCTATCTCCCCGGGTAGGCGGGCGGCCAGGTAGCCTTTGGCCAGAATCTCGCGGCGCGCGTAAAGACGCAGGCGTTCCGATTCGTCAAGTTCCTGGAGATATTGGTCCAAAAAGATGGCGATTTGGGAAAAGGCGATGCCTTTGTCGTGGAGGGTTTTGCCCAGATCCAAAAGGGCGGATTCGTCGTTTTTATTCTCTACCAGGGCCTGTAGCATCCGGGTGAGCATCCCCCGGTTCTCTTCGCTGATCCAGTCAAAATCGTTTTGTCTAATCTGATGTTCCATGAAGTGTCGGTGTCGCACCGCCTTTCCTTTGATACGGCCGTTGCCGTCATCGGCCTACGGAAAAACGGGCAACGAAACCGTTAATATGGAAAAATTTTACTCTTTAATACCTTAAACTCTTTGATTCCACGCTCTTTAATGCCGAGTTTTCGAGCTGATTGGGGGTTGACAATGTAATAGCCCAGTGTCACGGTAATACGGTCTTTCTTTTGCGGCATGAAATCAAAAGCGAAAGTTCTGCTCTCTTTGGCGCCTATGCCGTTTTGTTTTAACACGGTATCGGCGACCCAGGGCATGGCCGGCCGGCCGTTTTTACCCAGGACGGTAAAAAGGTTGACCGGCGGGAGGGTAACGGTTTTATTTTGGCGTTCTATTGTAACGCGCAGTTGCGCCAGCCTGAGAGGATGGGAAAAGAGGCGATGGTCGGCTTGGTTTTTGACGGTGACGCGCAGTTTGCCTTTGGGCGCGTCAATAGTTAAAGCGATATGTTTGGCCAGCAGGTCGGGCCGTACGTGCAGACCGGCAAAACCGTGGTAGGCGTGGGTTTTGGTCTCGGTGATGGTAGAGAGGGAGCCGCTAACTTGCGGCATATGGCAGGTGACGCAGTTGGTTTTGGCGGAGGGTTCGGCTCCTTTGCGATCCATGCTACAGATGGCCAGCCCCTGTTTGTTGCGTTTGTGGTCGTGACACCCCAGGCAGACGGCGCCGTTTGCGAAGAGGCGGTTGGTGTAGTCGATGGTGTGAAAGGGTGAGCCTTTGGCTTTTTTAAACAGGCCGAAAAAGCTGGGCTCTTCATGAAATTTGACCCTCTCTTTGACCGTTTTGCCCCCTTTGGCGGCGTAGTAGTATTTGGGTTTGTTGCTATAGATATTTTCATTCTGTTGCGCATGGGCGCGGATCGATTGGATGCGATGGCAGGTGGCGCAACCGATGGGCTCGTCGCGCTGGATGCGGTTGGCTTGGGGCAGGGTCGGCTTGCCCTTTTTAAACGCTTCAATCAGCTTGGTGTCGGTAGGGGTGTGGCAGACGGCGCAGTTGTACTTTTGTTTGGTCTTGAGGGGGTGTTTGTCCCAGACCGCTTTGTGCACCGGATCGTTAAAAACGGAGCTGTTGCGGTGCATGGAGCCCATGTACTCCTTGTAGATGGCCGGATGGCACTTGGAGCAGACTTTGGAGGGGACAAACGGAGCGGCCTGGGCCAGTATGGTCAAGGTGATAAGAAGGGTAAGGTGTCGCATGATCTTTTTAAGGTGTAATGTACAGAAAAATTTCTGTTCATAAATTGACACAGGTCAAAAGTTTAAAATTAAATGACTTTAAAGCAAAGTTTTTAGATTATAAAGCCATATAAAACGTTAAATAAGAACAAAAAAGAGGTTGATGATGGCTTATATAGATTTACAGACGGTCAATCGCCCCCAGGTCTATAAAAATGAAGATGAGAATCTGCAAAGAAAGGTTTTAAACGGTGTGTATGAAACGCTGACCGGTTTGCTTGAGAGTATGCCCAAAAGTGAGCGTTTGGAGGATGAGCAAATTGAGAAGGTCAGACGCCATGACGCCATCTTTATAGACGGCGAGCGGGGCATGGGAAAAACCGTTTTGATGATCAATATAGAAGAAAACTATAAGCGAAAAACAGAGGCCCGGGAGCGTTCGCTCTACTTTATCGGGCCGGTGGATCCGACACTGCTGTATGACAATGAAGACTTTTTGGGTGTGGTGTTGGGTAGTGTGGTTGAAGCGGTAGAGAAAGAGAAAGAGCGGATGGGCGGCGCGGTAGACGAAACCACGTTCATGCAGTACCACAAAGCGCTGGAGAGGGTATCTCTCTCTTTGGGCGCGGTGATGAAACTCAAGCACGCCAGTATGCTTGAGGGCGGGATTGACGCCATTGCAGCCAACGCTTCCAGCAAGGCGCTGGAACAGCATGTGCACCTATTTTTTAAAGAGACCGCCAACCTTCTTAAGGTTCAAGCATTGGTCTTGCTGATTGACGATGTGGATATGGCCTTTAAAAAGGGGTTTGACGTATTGGAAGTGGTGCGCAAATTTCTGGCTTCACCCTATATTGTTCCTATTGTCAGCGGTGACGGCAAGCTTTATAAAAAACTGCTTTGCAACCAGTTTAGACGTGACATCGCCTGCAATGAGAGAAACTGCGATACCAAAGAGCCGATGGTGGATGACATTGTCAACCAGTACTTTAACAAGGTTTTGCCCAATGACTACCGCTACACCATTGAACCCATTGACAAGATTGAGCCGCAAATACGCAATGGCAAGGATGTGGTGGTAGATTATAAAGATCTGCATGACTATGCCAATGAGCTAATTTACCACTATATGCGCAGAAAAAAGGATGCCATCGCGATTTTTCCGAACGATAACGTCAGAAGCTTTGTCCAGCTTGCCGCCAAACTCAAACCGGTTGTCATGGCTATGGAAGGGCAAAAGAACAAGGAGAGTTTTTATACCGCGCTTGTGAAAGAGGGCGCGCTTTACAGACAGTTTTTGGAAGGGGTGGAAGAGTTTTACAGATACGCTACCGATAAGCAAAAATATTTACTCTCTTTGGCGTGTCGCAATGATTTGGAAGCTTTTGAAGAGCAAGATGGCAGGGGGCGAATAGACGGCTATAAAGCGCTTGAAGGGCCGTTGTTTCAAGGCAAGCATATAGCTATGTTTCAATGTAGTAACGAAGAAAATTCGGATGCTGGTGAAACACAAAACCTGATTGCCTTTCCCAAAGAAAAGCTTGTCCACGGACTCTATTTCCGAAAGCCGGACACCTCTGAAGGAGAACGCGAGGATACGGTAGATACATTAGACAGATTTATCGCCTCGCTCTTTTCCCATTCGGGTGAGTTTAGAACGGGTAACGCGACAAGGCGCTATGTTTTTGTGGGCAAATTTGTCTCTTTTATGCTTCTTTCGCTCTCCGGTATTCGGAATAAAGAGGAAAGAAAAGAGAAAGTTATGGAAATTTTACTTGATCCTCCGTACCAGTCGGATTTTACTTTAGATGAGTTTGATTATAACAAGGAAGATGAAGAAGAGACGGATTTTGGTATAAAAAAAGATGATTTGGAAGAAAAAGAAATCCAAAAGCTTCTAAGTTATTCCGATGATACGGTGTTACCCTCACCAAATAGTTACGCTTTGTACTTAATGTTAAAGAAATTTTATACAGATTGGAACGTTTTTAAAGAAAAATATATGGTCGGTAAGACAACCAGAGATGACGGCCAATCCAAAGAGCTTTTGCAAAGGATAGTGTATATTTTTTTAAACAGCATCGGTTATTATGAGACCCCGGCCCACGCTTCAGGGGTGCGGATTGCTATGACGGAAAAAATATTTAAAACTCAAAATATCAAATCATCGGAAGCCTATAAACATAATTTGAAATGGGCGCTTGAAACAAAAGATAAAAATGATAAAATGGAAAAAGAGAGTCTGGTAGGCTTTTTTTATGATCATCCGCTTATTCAGGCTATTTTAGAAAAAGAAGGAGCTGAAAAACCTAAATTTCCCTTTTTTATAGGGGAGAAGAGTTCTGAATTAAAAAAGAAGACTGAGTCACGAAGTAAGTCTTCAGAAGACAAAAACAAAATCGAAAAAAGTACAGAAGAAGAGCAAAGATAACGAAAAAGACTAAGCGAACAAAGCTTAGATTTAAAGGAAGAATATAATCTAAAAGATATTGACAAGTGGTCATTAAAAGAGATTGAAGAAAAGAGCCAGAATATTATGAAGTTTTTGAAAGATTTAGAAGATAAGCTTAAAGAGGCAACTCCCGAAGAGACAAAAGAGTGGGCAAGGCGCTTTCAAGAGTTACATGATAAACATATATGTAACGCTGTTGAAAAAAGTGATGATACGGCACTCAAAGCACAGTGCCAAAAGATTCGCGCCATGCTGGGGTTGAGCGCTAAATGATCTACAATGCGCCCGATGAGATAGGCGCCATTGCGCTCTTGCGCAGTGACGCCATGCTGGTGGCTTGGGCCCTTTGGGAAGATGCCAGGTTAAGGCAAAACAGAGGGCTGACAGAGACGGCCAAAGCGGCTTTGGAAGATTTTTACCCCTCAAGATTCCGCAAAGAGACCGTTGACGCCGTAGCCAAAAAGCACGGGTACGACCGGTTGGATGCAAAAACCGATTTTGGGTTTTTGGCAAAGTTGTATGAGACCTTTTTTGCCAATGCCCCGTTTGGAGAGCGCATAGCCTGCGATGAGAGCAAACTACAAGCATATAGCGGCGTGATCAACAAGATTCACCCTTACTGCATCATCGGCTATCGACTGCAAGGGTGGCTCAATGGGGAGCAGATCGGTTTGCAGGAGATTGTGCGATATGCCGATTTTATTACCCCCCTGGCATTGCCGATGCCCGAAAACGACAAAGCGTATGCCGACTTGCACCTGCATGCCGGCGGCGCCAATGAAAATATCCCTAACATCTGGGAGATGCTCAATACCCCGACACCAAACGAATATTATGAAGTCTCTTTTATACAAAAACTCCCAAGGCTCAGCGAATTTTCTTTGCTTAATAGCGGGCGGTTAACCATTGGCCAGGTCATAGACGCGGCCAAGATAGCGATTGAGATTTTCAAAGCCGAGATGTCTGGCGCAGAAAAAGAGCTGGCTTTGTGGCGTCAGCGGTTGAGAGAGTGTGTGAATGACGCTTATACATCCAGGCTATACAGTCGGCTCTATCTTAATATGCCGATTATTAGCCATCCTCTTTTTTCATCCTCTTGGCCTCATCGTAAAGGGTGGCTGTGGAAAGAGGCTCTTAAAAGGGTAGAGAAAGCGCAATATAACGCCTTTTGGCTGGTGTGGCACGTGCTTTTGTTTGAGTTGGCCTCAGGCAGTCGGTACCGTTTGGTGCAAAACGCGGTCGCTGTCTTTTTGAATGCGGTGCATATTTTACGCGCATACCAGCTTATGAGTCAAAATACGGGACTTGGCCGCTTTGGTGAGTTTTTTAGCTCCAAAATAAGGCAGGTCGGCGGACAAAAGCATAAAAATATCGCGCAAAATATTTTTCAGACGGGAACGACTTTTGCGGAGGTTAAAGTAGCGCCCGATGCTTTTTTTAACGGCGGTGATATCAAACATTATTGCCGGGCTTTTAATGCTGAGCTTGCCGAAAAAGAGGAACAAAATTACCACTTTAGCGTACACTTTGTAAGAGAAAGAGAGCAAACAAGTGACTTTAACACAGCCTTTTTGCTTCAATCGCCTCGTCATAAACGATTGCGTAGCAAACTTTATAAAGAGGCAAAAAAACTGCACAACTTGCTCTTTGAGTCGGCCGAGACCATAGAGATTCGTATGGATGCCAATAAAACATTGCGGTACGATCCGGCCCACATGGTTGTCACGCTTGACGTAGCCGGCGTAGAGAGCCAAACCCCGCCGGAGGTTTTTGCCCCCGTTATAAACTTTTTGCGTTATGAGCCCAAGCGTTACGCGTGGCCCAGGGCCATGCGGGCGCACCTGCAAGGGCGTCTGGCGCGCAAGCGTCTCAAACTTTCGGTACACGCGGGGGAAGATTTTAACCATATCGCAACGGGTATGCGGCGCATTGATGAGACCATAGAGTTTTACGATATGCGGGAAAATGACCGCCTCGGGCACGCTTTGGCGGTGGGGCTTGAGCCGGCGCGGTGGCTGGTGCGAAACGGGCCGGTTTATCTAAGTAAAGAGGAGTTACTCGATACGCTGGTGTGGCTAAGAGAGTGGACTTACAGGGTTTTGCCGGAAATTCCCGGTGCCGTTAAGCTGGCAAAGAAGTATGAAAAGGGCATTCGTGAGCTTTTTGCGGAGCTTTATAAAGGGTTGGAACTGGATTACGATACGCTTTATGAAGCATGGAAACTTCGCAAATATTGCCCGCTCATTTCGTTTGAGAACCTCAAAAGTATCAAGCCGGCCGATGCCTATTATCGTACGGTGATGTTGCCGAATAAAGAGTCTAATAAAAACCCCCGGGCACTTTATGAGTATTACCACCAATACCGAACCAGAAAGTGGGAAGAGATTGTGCGTCTTGATTATCACGCTTCGGTGGGGTTTGAAAACGACTGGAAGTCTATTACCGATGAGGATTTGACCCTTTATGAAGCGATACAGGATGCTTTACTGCAAAAAATCGCGGATCGCAGAATTATCATAGAGACAAACCCCTCTTCCAACGTCTATATCGCCATGCTCAAAGGTTACGAAGAGCACCCCGTTTTTCGATGGTCGCCGATTGAGGGGTTTAGCGAAGAGGAACAGAAAAGGTATAACCGTTTTGGATTGCGAAAAGGCAAAGTGGAAGTGTGTATCAATACCGACGATCCCGCTATCTTCCCCACTACGCTTTATACGGAGTTTTTACAGATGCGTCATGCCGCGGAGAAGTTGGGGTATCACAAGCCGGATATTGAGCGCTGGCTGGAGGCGATCCGTCAAAAAGGGGTAGAGATTTTCAAATTTAGCCACGAGAATTTCAAATTGACGGGTTAGGGTAGTACTTTCGCAAAATCTCGAAATAGTTGACAATGCGTGTGACGTAGCGCACCGGCTCGCTTCCCCTGGCGTAGCCGTAGCGCAACTGCTTGTAGTATTTTCGCTCGGCCAGTTTGGGGAGCAGGGTTTTCATGTTGTGCCAGCGGTAGGGGTTAATGCCAAGCTGTTTGCCCAGGCGCACGGCGTCGTAAAGATGGCCCATGCCCACGTTATAGGCGGCCAGGGCGTAGTAGTAGCGCTCGTAGGGGTTGGTGACCTCTTTGGGTATGCGTTTGAGAAGGTTTTTGAGGTATTTGGCGCCGCCGTCGATGCTTTGGCGGTAATTAAGGCGGTTTTTGACCCCCAGCTCTTTGGCGGTGGCAAGCGTGAGCATCATCATCCCCCGCACGCCGGTGGGGCTTTTGGCTTTGGGGTTCCAGTGCGACTCCTGATAAGCTTGCGCCGCCAAAATCCGCCAGTCGATGCCGTGTTTTTTGCCCGCCTTTTTAAAGGCGGCCAGGTATTTGGGCAGACGGGTTTTGATGCGCTTGTGGTAGCGGGCGGTATCAACATAGTCGTACTTGACAATATGGCCGAAATAGCGCTCTTTAATCTGCCTGAACGCGTGGCTCTTTTTGAAACTTTCAAACCACTTTTTGGCTTGTCGGGCCAGCGCTTTGCCTTGGGGCGTATTGGGAAAGTACCAAACCAGCGTTTCGGGGTCGCTTAGGCGCAAAGGCACCTCCAGGTGGGGGTAGTAGCGGCGGTTGATGTCCACGATGTTGGAGTCGGCCAGGGTACAGTCGATCTTTTTTTGATGTAAGCGTTCAAAAATATGTTCGGTGGTATACCCCTTGTGCTCGATCCAGCGCAGTTTGGGATAGCGGCGTTTGAGTTTATGGAAAGTCTCCACGTAACTGCTGTCGGCGATGAGTTCTATTTTTTTGTCAAGCAGATCGGTGATTTTTTTTGGCTTGAGCCCACTGCGGCAGACCAGTTGTTGACGGACGTTGAGGTAACCGGGGCCGGGAATGAGCGTTTGGTCTCGCACGGCGGTGCGGGTAAGCCCCGCGGCGGCCATGTCGCCTTTGCCTTTTTTGAGGGCTTTGAGAACATCGGAGACCGAATCTTCCACCACGAAGCGGACGGGGCGTTTGAGGTAGGCCCCAAAGGCGCTTGCTAAGTCGTACTCGAAACCGGTGGGACGGTTGACGGCGTTGATGTAGTAAGTGGTGGGGGCGTTGCGGGTGATGACGACAAGGGGCTTGGCCCCAAAGGCGGCCAGGGCTGTTGTCAGGAAAAAAAGGATGCGATACATCTTAAAAGTGTAACGAAAATCTTTCTCTTTTTCAAACGGTAGGGCGATCTTTGAGCCGAAGCGCCAGCGCGAAGGCTGTCAGCAAAATAAGAGCCGTCAGACCGTAAAGAAAGGGGTAGCCCGCCAGGTGGAGCAAAGCGCCGCCCAAAACCGGAAAGAACATCCCCAGCGAGACAATGTTCATCTGTACCGCCACGTAAAGGGGGCGTTTGGCCTCGGGGGCGAGGATGAGGATGAGGTTGGAGCTGGTGATGCGACTGCCGTCGCCCGCGGCGCCGAAGAGAAAGAAAATAAGGGCATAAGCGGGGAGGCTGTTGGCCGGGAAGGCCAGGATGACGGCCAGCAGTTTGAAAATGATGCTAAGTAGCGCGATTAACCGGTAGCGTCCCCTGCTTCCCAGATAGCCCCACAGGGCGTTGGAGAGCATGGCGCCCACCATCTGCACGGTAATGAGCAGGCCCACCTCTTTGCCGCCAAGATGGATGCTCTCTTTGGCCTCCAGAATGACAAAGGGCATGGCCATCAGATAACCGTAGGCCAGGAAAAAGGCGGCGATCTGGATCTGAAGTTGCCTGTCGGAGCGCAGGAGCGTCAGGGCGTGGCGCAGAAAGTCGGAAAACTTTTCGATCTTTTTCTCGAATCGGGTCTTTTCGGGCTCCTCGACCGTGGCGAATGCCGCCAGCCCCAGCCCCATGAGCAGGGCGCTGAGCATAAAGAGATAGGCGTAGCTCTCGGGGGGCGCAAAGCGCTCCAGCACCCAGGCGGCTACCGCGCCGCTAAGCAGGGCGCCGAGTCCCGCGAAAAACTGCCGCCAGGCCATCGTTTTGCCCCGGAAGCGGTGGGTGAAGATTTTGGCGACGATCTCTCTAAAATAGATGGCCCCGAATCCGGCGCTAAAACTAAAGAGAAAGAGCCCGATACCGATGGCCCAGAGCGTGGCCGTAGGGTGGCGCTCGCCCAGCAGGAGAATGGCCACGCCGATACCGAACCACGAAAGAAAGCGCACGGCAAAGACCCGCTGAAGATAGGGAAGCATCCGCGGGTAGTGCTGGGCCCGATAGGCGGCATAAAGTTGCATCAAAACCGCCCCTCCTCTTTGCAGAGCGCTGAAAAAACCGATGAGCATGGGGGAGCCGCCAAAGTGTTGGACCATCAGCGGCAAAATGGTGGAGGGTTCGGCCACCGTGGTCCCCAAAGAGAGGAAAAAGCCGTGGAGGATGTTTTTGATGTGATCGGCGCGTCTATCCATCGAGTCGCTCCCATCCCTCGTCCAGGTTTTGGGCCACCCCTTTGGCCCAGAGCCACAGCGCCGCGTTGAGGCGGGCCAGGGAGGCAAGGCTTTCGGTCGGGTTTCGGGTGGCTTTGAGCAGGTTGCCGGCGCCGATGGGGGTGAAGGATTTGGCGTAGTCAACGCCGTAGCGGGCGGGGTCGATAAGGTGCTCCTCAAGCCGGCCCTCTTCATGCACCCAAAGGCGGCACCGCCCGAAGATCTCCGGGGTCCCTTCGTTGCCTTTGACGATCACCAGCCGCCGGTAGCGGGGGCCGAAGATTTCGACATACTTTTGGACATAGGGCTTGTGAAAGACGCCGATCAGCGCCGTATCGCACCGCCCGGCGCCGGGGAGGCGCTCCAGGGTGTTAAGCCCCGTGCGGATGCCGAGCTTTTGGCGGATGGGGGTGAGGGATGAGAGCGGCGGGCAGTAGTCGGCGCGGTCGAAGTAGTGCAGGTTTGCGGGCAAAGAGAGGTGTCGGCATACGTCCCGCACCGTCACGCCCCTCTTGGCCGGTTGGAGCGCGCCCCCGCTGACGACCACCCGCAAATCGTGCTCGGCCAAAAGGGCGGCGGCATGGGGGAAGAGGTAGGGGTTGTCAACTTTGCCGTCAAAAGGATACCCCAGCTCCAGGCCGTTTTCGACCCTCTCGTGCCTTGAGTGGGTGTCGATGACCGCCAAAGCGGCGCGAAACTCTTCGACGCTTTCTGGTTTGAGGCGCCAGCCGAGCAAAAAGGCGGCGATCTGCTCCGGGGTCGCCTGTTGTGTCAGCATCTGCCCCATCGCGTCTTGCATCTCTTCGTAGCTTAAATCGCGGTTGTGCTTGGCGCCGGTACCGACGCATTTGATGTATTGAATAAACGTTTCAGACATGCTGTTTCCATCGTGATGGGCCCTCCCCATCCCGCCCGGTCGCGGCATGACCGGGCGGCTCCTTTCATCAATAGAGCCTGACGGCAAAGCAGCAGGCGATGATGAAAAGGATGAGAATGGCATAGTTGAACATGTTGCTCCTTTGGAAGGGAGTTCCCCTCTCCCTCTCCTTATAACCGCCGAAATTCGGCAAAAAAAAAGGCGACGACCTGACAGCCGCCGCCTCTCCCTTCCGTCCGATGCCGCCGGACAGTGGGAGCAACATGTTCACGACAAAATTATACCATACTCTACGCGCCCATCATCTCCCGTTTGATCTCCTCAAGCCGCTCGATGCGCTGTTCGGTGGTGGGGTGGGTGCGGAAAAGGTTGGCGAAGCTGATATCTTTGCCCGTAAAGGGATTGACGATAAACATATGGGCCGTTTCGGGTGTGGCTTCGGGCAAAAGACCCCGGGCGTTGTAGTTCTCCAGCTTCATCAAGGCGCTTTGGAGCCACTCGGGGTGGCCGGTGAGGCGCGCGGCCCCCTCGTCGGCCAGAAACTCCCGGCTTCGGCTGACCGCCATCTGAATGATCCCCGCCGCCAGCGGCAGAATGAGAGAGAGGATCAGCATGACGATGGGATTGGGGCTCTCCTCGTCCCGTCCGCCGCCGAAAAAGGCGCCAAACTGCATGATGTTGGCGATCCAGGCGATCGCCCCGGCGATGGTGGCGGCGATGGTGCCAATCAGTATATCGTAGTGGCGCACATGGCTAAGCTCATGGGCCAGCACCGCTTCGATCTCCTCTTCGTTGAGCAGATCCAGCAACCCTTCGGTGACCGCCACGGCGGCGTGTTCGGGATTGCGCCCCGTGGCAAAAGCGTTGGGTACCTGCTCGGGGATGATGTAGACTTTGGGCATGGGGAGGCCCGCCTTGTCGCTCAGGCGCCGCACGATAGCCAGCAGGCCGGGGGCACTGCGCTCGTCAACCTCCACGGCGTTGTATTGGGCCAGGACCGCCTTGTCAGAAAAGTACCAGGCGTAAAAGTTCATGGCGCCGGCGATGAGCAGGGCGATCAGCATCCCGCTCTTGCCGCCGAAAATCCCGCCCACCCAGACCATCAGCAGGGTCATGAGGGTTAAGAGTATAACGGTTTTGACCGCTTCCATTTCGCTTGTCTCCTTAAACTTTAGTCTTTTTCACTCAATATTATTATAAAATCCAACTAAAGTCAAGACGATTCGGGCAAAGTAATCGCCGTTTGAAAGATCACGCCGTCAATCCCCGCTTCGGCGACGGCCGTCATCTCCTCTTCCTCGTGAATCGGTACCAGGATTTTGGCGTCAAAGAGGTAGGTTTCGGCCATCTTTTGGATTGTTTGGGCCAGAGGCATCTCGGCCAGGATGTAGCGGGCGCGCAGGGCGTTGGCTTTGAGCGCGTCGGTAGGGTTTTCGGCCATGACGCCGTAGGGCAGGTCGTGTTCCTGGCAGTGACGTGCCAGCGTGACGGCCTGGCGGTAGGAGCCGAGCCAGAGGGTGGCATTGGGTGGCGTGTGGGCGATCTCGTCGATTGATTCGACATAAAAAAGCGGCGAAAAGGGAATCTCGGGATGGCCCAGAATGATCATCACTTCACCCCCGCGCAAGCTTTGGAGCAGTAGTAGCGGCCCGAGACGATGATGGCTTCGTGACTGCTGACATAGGTGCCGCACTTCTCGCACGCCACCATGATCTCCTCATCGGGTTTTGTCTCTTTCCTTTTTGCCTCATCGGCCTTTTTTTGACGGTGCTCGGTGACCTGGGGCTTTTTGATAAGAAAAAACCAGACGGCCCAGATAATAGCGGCGGTAAGAAGAATTTTCAGCATGATTCGGCATCCTTGATGAAAAGATAGCGGCGCGGGCCGCGGGTGATGATCTCGTGCTCGCACGAAAGATTGGCGCGCTCCTCTTCGACCCGCTCCCCCTTGTAAAAAAGCAGGGATGTCTCAGCCCCTATGAAGGGACGGCACCAGGCGATCAGCTCCCGGGTGCGGGTGACGGCCCGGGAGGTGATAAGCGCAAAAGGGCGGGGGGTGAGCGCTTCGACGCGCCTGGCCTCTACCGTAACCTTCTTAAGCCCCAGCTCCCTTACCGCGTAG
>Ga0256834_1002098_pt1 | contig 12878 bp, 5 predicted proteins | sample 4281140metaG_FD_190536 | JGI IMG/M metagenome (GOLD analysis project Ga0256834, IMG submission 190536) | Hydrothermal vent microbial communities from East Pacific Rise, Pacific Ocean - 4281-140 | ecosystem: Environmental > Aquatic > Marine > Hydrothermal vents | place: Pacific Ocean: East Pacific... | reverse complement strand
GCGATAAGAACAACAATACCGCTTCCCATCTGAGATTTTGCCTCATCGATCATGCCGCGAAGCTCTTTTGGATTAATACCATCAAGCACTCGGCCCATGAACTTCACATCGCCAATGGTTTCTATTGAAGGCTCATCGCCACCAGTCCCGCCGCCTAGTGCAAGTTTCTTCTTAACTTCAGCCAATTCCCGCTCAAGTTTCTTTTTATCAGCAACCAATGCTTCAACGCGATTAGCCACCTGTACTGGTGAAACTTTAAGCACGTTTGCTGTATCTAATAATTCCTTTTCACGCTCTTCAAGGTATGATCGCGCGGCATTTCCAACAACAGCTTCGATCCGGCGAACACCAGATGATGTCGCAGATTCTGATGTAACTTTGATAAGCCCAATATCACCCGTTCGCTCGACATGTGTACCACCACAAAGTTCAAGAGAATAAACCTGTTTGCCCTCTTGCTCAGCCAAACCAACGCCCATTGAAACCACGCGAACTTCTTCTCCATATTTTTCACCAAACAACGCCATGGCACCAGCTTCAACCGCTTCATCAACACCCATCAACCGCGTTGAAACTAAACTGTTTTGCTGAACGACTTGATTGGCAATATCTTCAACGCGCGAAATATCTTGTGCCACCATGCCTTCTGAATGAGAAAAATCAAACCGCAAACGTTCAGGTTCAACCAACGAACCTTTTTGCGCTACATGATTTCCTAAAACCATCCGCAATGCTTCGTGTAGCAAATGAGTTGCAGAGTGATGGCTTTGTGAACCCGCGCGCGCTTGGTGATTAACTTCCATTTCAACGGCTTGATCCGTTTTGAAATGACCCGACTTCACCACGCCCATATGGATAAACAAGTTATCGAGTTTCTTTTGCGTAGATGTCACAGTAAAAACTGTATCTGCATCAACTCGAATTTCGCCAATATCACCAACTTGGCCACCAGACTCCCCATAAAAAGGCGTTTGATTTGTAATCAAGGCACCTTCTTGGCCTTTTGCCAATTCCCCAACAGGTTTACCATCAAACACAATTGCCGAAATAACCGCTTCTGATTTTTCCGTATCATAGCCAAGAAAATCAGTCGCGCCGACTTTCTCTTTCAAATCAAACCAAATTTCATCTGTTGCAGCATCACCCATGCCAGACCACGCGGCACGAGCGGTGGCTTTTTGTTTTTCCATAGCCACGGTAAATGCATCGGTATCAACTTCGATCTCGCGCGCCCGCAATGCATCTTGCGTTAAGTCGAGCGGAAAACCATAAGTATCATATAGTTTGAACGCCACATCACCAGAAAATTTATCGCCAGCTTTCAGATCACTTGATTCATCGTTCAGCATACCAAGGCCGCGTTTAAGCGTTTTACGGAAACGGATCTCCTCGCCTTTAAGCGTTTGGGTTATTAAATCTCCAGCTTGCCCAAGTGAAGGATAAGCATGGCCCATTTCACGTTCTAGCGCTGGAAACAATTTCCACATCATCGGTTCTTTTTGACCGAGTAATTCCACATGGCGCATGGCACGGCGCATAATGCGGCGCAGTACATATCCGCGTCCCTCGTTCGATGGTAAAACACCATCTGCAATTAAAAATGATGAGGCCCGCAAATGATCGGCAATCACACGATTTGACGCTTGAAATTCACCTTCAGCAGGAATGCCCGTTTCTTCAACGATTGCAGCAATAAGCGCTTTGAATAAATCGGTTTCGTAATTGTCATGCGTCCCTTGAAGAACTGCAGAAATTCGTTCTAACCCCATGCCCGTGTCAATTGAGGGACGCGGTAAGTCAACACGATCTCCATTGGCTCTTTGTTCATACTGCATGAACACCAAATTCCAAATTTCAATAAAGCGATCACCATCTTCATCAGGAGAACCTGGAGGACCACCAGGAATGTGGTCACCATGGTCAAAGAAAATTTCAGAGCATGGGCCACATGGGCCAACATCACCCATCGTCCAGAAATTATCGCTGGTTGCGATGCGGATAATTTGACTATCGCTAATACCTGCTATTTTTTTCCACAACCCATGTGCTTCATCATCGCTATGATACACCGTCACGATAAGCTTATCTTTCGGCAATCCATATTCTTTGGTGATTAAATTCCACGCAAGTTCAATGGCATCTTGTTTAAAATAATCACCGAACGAGAAATTTCCGAGCATCTCAAAAAACGTATGATGGCGTGCTGTGTAGCCGACATTATCAAGGTCATTGTGCTTACCGCCTGCCCGCACACACTTTTGCGAGGTCACAGCGCGGGTGTAATCGCGTACTTCTTTACCCACAAAGATGTCTTTGAATTGGTTCATCCCCGCATTGGCGAACATCAATGTCGGATCATTGCGCGGGACCAGAGGACCAGAAGCTACTTCTGTATGCCCATTTTTGGTAAAATAGTCCAAAAAGGTTGAGCGGATTTCGTTTACGCCAGTCATCTTGTTCATCGCCTTCAACTTGCAGTCTTCATCAATTTTATCTTACTGGCTTGATAAGACAAACAAAGCCTCACGGCAACCAACAAAAAAGGCACCCAGTCCTAAACTGGGTACCTTTTTAAACAAGTAGAGGATTTAGCCTCAATTTGAGCCGTTAAACTGAATAAAACGCTCAAAGTTTTGCATAATTCCTAAGTTAGATTCAGCTCGCTTTATCTGATTTCTCAGTTATTTTCGCAGGCTTCTTTTTAGGCGCTTCTTCAATCAAGCCTTTAGCCACCCGAATGCGATGTTCAATCTCATCAGCCATATCAGAGTTTTCAGTTAAAAAGCGTTTGGCATTTTCACGCCCTTGCCCCACGCGTTCCCCATTATAAGAGAACCACGAGCCCGCTTTTTCAACAATACCTTCATCAACACCCATATCGAGAATTTCGCCCGTTTTTGAAATGCCCTCGCCATACATAATATCAAATTCAACTTGCTTGAACGGCGGTGCAACTTTGTTTTTAACAACTTTAACCCGCGTATGATTGCCCACCACTTCATCACGATCTTTAAGTGCCCCAATGCGGCGAATGTCGAGCCGAACTGATGCATAAAATTTGAGGGCATTACCGCCCGATGTAGTTTCAGGTGAGCCAAACATCACACCAATTTTCATTCTGATTTGGTTGATGAAAATAACCATGGTGCCTGATTTAGAAATAGAACCTGTAAGTTTACGCAAAGCCTGACTCATCAAACGTGCTTGCAAACCTGGCAAACTATCACCCATTTCACCTTCAAGCTCAGCGCGAGGTGTAAGAGCGGCAACAGAATCAATCACCAACACATCAACCGCACCAGAACGCACCAAAGTATCTGCAATTTCAAGCGCTTGCTCACCCGTATCAGGTTGAGAAATCAACATTTCATCAACATCAACACCCAATTTACGTGCATATTGCGGATCAAGCGCATGTTCTGCATCAATAAAGGCGCAAATGCCGCCCTTTTTTTGCGCTTCGGCGATAACATGCAATGTCAGCGTTGTTTTACCTGAAGATTCTGGGCCATAAATTTCGACAACCCGTCCTTTCGGTAACCCGCCAATACCAAGCGCCACATCCAAACCAATTGATCCTGTTGAAATAGCCTCAATTGCCGTAATCGGGTTTTGACCCAACTTCATTACAGAGCCTTTGCCAAAAGCTCTTTCGATCTGTCCCAACGCGGCATCAAGTGCCTTTTTCTTATCCATGGATGAATTCTCTACGAGTTTTAATTTTGCCTGTGCCATACTGCTACTCTCCTTATTTCACATGGACTGACCGAACGCAACGCTCGGAACAAATACTGAACATATGTTTTTATGTACTGTTTTTGTTCTCATGGCAAGAACATTTTTAACCTATTGAAAAAGCTGGAGTTTTCATAAAACTGGGGTTTAATTCCTTAACATTAGGAACAGAACAGGACTAGAATCCTGTCTCACGTATCAACACACTAGCAATATGTTTAAAGAATCGCCCTGCAAGACTCACCCGCTTACCATCAATAACAATCGTTCCGCGTGCTTCATGCGGCCAAAATTTTGTTACCCTTCCTCGCGCGACCAAGGTAACTGGGTAATGAGTTTGCGCAGGTGTGCTTTGCCCTTGTTGTGAGGTCTTCATCTCAATTGCACCGTCATTAGTGCTTGCAAGGTAATGAAGTTCGCGCCCTGTTGCATTGCTAAGTCCAATACTCAGCAAACTCACTTCACTGGTTTTGTCATCCAGATTTTCAAAAACAAACACACCAGCGCTGCCCACCTTTAGTCGCTCAATATCCGTTTCAATCACCAACCCCTTAATGGCAAAATCAGTTTGATCTCCAACAATATTCATCAATGGAGTTTCTTGATTAACCCACAAGCCAGATCTTAGACCTTCAAGAACATCACTAACCGTCCCATCAAACTCAGCTTTCAAAATTAACTTTTCTTGTTGATTTTGAAGCCCCTTGATCGTGCTTTTGAGAGCGACAACCTCACGCAATAACACACCTCTCAGCGCCCGTTCCTCAACATCAGACACACCTGATGTAATGCGCCGTTCAGAAAGGTCCAATCGCAACTGCGCCTTGTCTAGAAAATACGCATAATCATCCCAAACAAGCCTAGCCAACACATCGCCTTTGCGAACGACAGATCCAGCTTTAACAAAAACGGTATCAACCCGCGCTGCAATCGGCGCATAAACTTCACTCGCGTTGCTTGAGGTTATAACCGCAGGAATTCTCACCTTACTTTGCAGCGGTAAGAAAAGTCCAACGACAACCGCCAGCGCCACACCCAAGAAAGCCCGACCACGCCAGTTAGATTGAATATCTTTGCGCCGCGCCCACCACACGGCCAATTCTTTATATAAAGGCATCGCAATAAACCAAATAATTTCTACGGCAAATAGTAAAATACCGAGCAATTTAAAAAACATGACATAAACCAGCACGGCAATTCCTAAGAACAAAAAGAACCGATAGACCCACGTCCCCCAAGCATAAGCAACCAACGTTCGGTGCATTTTGACCGAAAACTCTTCTGGCACGTTGTCTTTTAAGCCCAATAACAATTTACGAAGCTGCCAACGGCCAATGGCAAAACCGCGTTCTTGTAAGTTATGAATACCCAAACCATCGGCGAGAATGTGATAGCCATCAAACCGCATAAACGGTGAGAGGTTGACCAACACACTCATAATCCAGCCCGTTGTTGCGACGAAAAAACATAAATCGCGTAAAATACCAGGTGGAAAAACAGCCCACAAAAACAAGCAAATGCCACCCAAAGAAATTTCAACCAACATTCCAGCGGCATCAACTTTAAGGCGTTTGGATTTATCCGTTAATCGCCACGTATCACTCACATCGCTGTAAAGCATTGGAAACAGAACTAAAAAGGCAACGCCCATTACGGGGACTTTACAGCCATAAGAAGTCGCCACGAACGCATGGCCCAATTCATGACCCGTTTTGAGCACAAGAAGAGCAACCCCAAGGATAATCAGCCCATCCCAGCTGGTGAAGTTAACAAAACTATGGACAAAAACATCCCATTGCCGCGCGGTTAAATAAAGCCCGAAAAGCGTAATCACCAATATAACAATATGGGTCGCACGTTTTCCCAGCCAACTGATATAAGGCAAAGCAGATTGCAACATTTCATGCGGATGAAAAAGCGGCACCTTGAAAAATAGGTAGCTATGAATAAGCGTTGTAAGTATATTCTTTTTTCTTGCTGCTTGTTGACTGATGAGTGTTTGCGCGCCACCTGCCCCCAACACACACAAACGATTTGCACTTACAAACTGCAACAAGTCGCTAACTTGTTCTAACCCGAATGCCACCCCACGACGCGTCATTGCTTCAGTCAACTTACCAGCTGTTCCCAAATTCCAATTTGCAAGGGCATGGGCGATTTCAGCACCTATACGAAAATACTTATGATCTACTGGGTCGAAAATTAAAAACCCTGAGCTAGCTCCAACATCATCGCCAGCTTCTAAAAACTGCAATTCATCACGCAACGGCGGCAGAGGTGTCTCATCGGTGATGTCCATCAAATACCCATATACTGACGGGCCGCAGAAATTGGTTTACGGAACAAATAGAACCCAAGAAAAACTGTTTCACCAAGAATTTGCGCCGTTCCACGCAACCCAATCCTAGGTTTTTTAGAACGTGTTGCCGGCTCCAGCGGTTCACCCAAAGTCTCATCCAAAGTTTCATCCAGCGCGGCCACGATTTGATAGACAAGCCCAATCCCTGGCACATCTTTTGCCCGATAACTGGCGCGCACCACTTTTGCAGCCAGCGGCTCAAGCGGGTTTGCATCAAGAAAAAATCGAACACGCGCGTTTTTTTGCAATCCAATAACATCGCCGACCGGCAAATCAATTCGAATTTGCACATGATCCCTATCTGCAATTTCCATTATTCGTTCGCCCGTGCGCACGGGTTTTCCGAGCCAATCTTTCTTGTTGCTATAAATTAACAAACCAGATTGCCTCGCCCGCACAATGGTTCGTTGCAATCGATCCTCAGCATAAACCCGTTCAGCTTTGGCCAAAGCAACTTCAGCTTTGTTAATCGCTAATTGTTTATACGCAGCAGGGTCACTAAATGCTGTTTGCTTTGCCGTCGTAAGTCGAGCTTGGCTAACAAGTTCCTTGCGCCGTGCCACTTCTGCATCAGACCTCAACAATGTATCTTCAAGCACAAACAACACATCACCAGCTAAAACCATTGAATTGGCTTCAGGTTGAATAGTTTTTATAACGCCATCAATTGGCGCGGCAATAATATATGGTTGTTCTGCAACAATTTCCGCAGGTGCCATCACCGACATTGGCACAGGAATAAACATTGCCGCCACAATCAGCACCGCTATGCAAATACCAATCCATTTCGATAACCCAAACGGTTTCAATTTACGCTTAGGCACCAAGGATTGAAAGGAATGGGAAAAACTCTCGCCAATCCGCGTTACGACAACCAGTTCTTTTTCCGTCCAGTGATTTCTTCGCGCGAACAACAGCGCTCCAAAAACTTGTCCATCAAAGTCACGCAAAGGAAGCAGTATTGCTTTTTGAAATGGATAAACCACATCAGCGCTTAAACCACGATCGACACTCTGCTCTTCCAATGATTGATGAAGCGAAATTCCAAAAACCGCCGCGTCCTCAAACTCTGGCCCAGTATTGCTATTTGCCTTTAAAGCCTCATCAACCCGTTGCTCAACCAATCGAATAAACGGTGCATGACGGTCAACACTTGCTAAACTGGAGACAGATTGCACCCGCGATTTGTTGCTCTTATTAAGCCGCAAAAATATACATTGAGAATAATCAACGATCGTCCGAAGTTCATTTACAACCCACAATGACAAAGCAGACACACTTCGTTGCGCCCGCATTTGCGCTTCCAGTGACAATAAAACTTGAAGTTTTTCAGACGATTGAGCTGTCGACTGCGTCTTGACTTGTTGGTGTCGTTTTACCCCATCCACATCTCTTGAAATTCGACTGTGACCTATGCCCTTTTTTACCGCAGCTTTTATCGATACTTTGGGCGAAGGTGTCATATCAAAATCACTTTAGAAATTTGAGACTAAAAATAAAGTTAGAAATCGGGTGGGCATTTAGGGGCTAAATTGACAAGAGCCGCCTGTTGGGGAGAGAGATAATGCCCACCCGATTTCAACTACCCGTATAAGAGAACGTCGCCGTCCCACTCATACCAGGTAAAACTTTTTTCGACGGTGACACTAAAGCACCCGTCACTTTTACTGTTTGAGAAACAGCATCTACAACAGCACCCAAACGAGTAACTTTCGCGTGTAAAACGGTGCCAGTTTCATCGAGCAACACATTAAACCGCGTTTCAGCTTTCAACCATACCAACCACTTTGAAGGTACAATCAACTTCACTTCAACTTGCGACCTATCAATGACCTTAATGAGCGGTTGATTAGGTGCTGGAATTTCATAGGTATTAATCAGCCGCTCAACCATTTTACCATCATAGGGGGCTAAAATTTCACACTGACGAACCAAAGCCGCCTGTCCGTCTTTCACTGCTTCTGCTTCGGCCATTTGTGAGATTGAAACCGCAAGTTCATTTCTACCAACCGCTTGGTGGCGCAATAGTCTTGTATTATTTTTTGCCACCAAAGAACGGGCCTGAAACGCTGCGACTTTGGCTCTTAAATCTGCTTTGTAACGATCACAAGAAAACGAAACCAGCACATCACCTTTTTTAAAAACTTGTCCCTCACGAAACGGTAAAGTTTGAACCCGCGCTGAAATTGCTACCGAAATTGTTGCACTGGCATTGGCTTTAATAACCGCCCTCACCTGCAACACCTCCGCTGCAAGACAAGAAGACACTGGTGTTGCCATAGTCAAACCACCCAACAATATTGCCAGCCATTTCACTTTGGATTTTTTGATTTTATTATTCAACACAACGCTTCTCTTTCTACCAAAAACAACTTCATTTCAATTTCACGTCAGCTTCTACGCGCCTGATTTCGCACCACGTTCAACCCATGTGCTTCGCAAAGAAGCCGCCAAAGATTTTACGCTTTGTGACGATGAAATATCACCAGGATACGGATCAATGCCCATTGACGCATAAATATTGGCATAAGCATTTTGCAAGCCTGCATAAGCAATGTCGTACTTTGCCCGCGCCACTAATGCGTTCATTTCCTCACGAATTAGCGTTTGTTCGCTGCTCGCATTATTGGCTGCTTTTGCCCGAACCTTCGCTAAAATTCGGCGCTGCACTCTATAATACTCGCCAGAAGCAGCCACCACATGACGGGCATTTGCAAATTTTGCCCGCGCCACATGAACTTGTGTCATCACCGCCATCGTCAAAGCCAAAGCCCGTGCTTTATTCAACGCTTTTTGTGCATCAATACTCGCAGCCTTTGTAGGGTAAGCAAACAAGCGCATTGCATTCCAGCTCGCCTTAGCCCCCCAAGACAACCAGTTATTATGGAATAAGAAATCGTTTGTATCAAAACTTGCAAGCGCATAAATATTTGCACCTGGCAGCAATTCAAGCAAAGCTGCATCAGCGTCTTGTTGGCTGATACGTACCTTAATCATCTCTTCGCGCAATTCTGGTCGGTTACGTAACGCAGCCGCAATCATATCTGACGACTTCAGCGCAATGCGTAAACGCGATCCTCTACGACGTTGATCTCTCAAAGTGAAACGCGAGCCTGGCGAAACATTCATCAATGCAGCCAATTGCATTTTTGCCGTTTTTAAATCACGATGAAGTTCATGAATTTGACGTTTAATATCTATCAATTCACGCTCATAAGTCATTGCTGCTAGAGGCGCAGCTTGGCCTGATGAAGCAAGATAACGAGAATTTTTCAAAGCCCGCTGCACCCGATGGCGCAAACTACTCAATGAACCAATCAACCGTTGCGCACTCAAAGCCCGCCAATATGCAGTTCGCACATCTTCAATAATTCGATTGACCACTTTACGGCGACGCTCTTCGGCAATGAGAACCTGATTTGCCGCTTGCTTGGCCCGCACATATGACAAACCAAAGTCAAGAATATGCCAGCTAAAAGTCAAATCACCAGAAATCACATTTTTATTAGAAGACGTTGAAGGTGCAAGTGATTGAGAGAACGGTGCCGTCAACAAACGACTTTTCCCGCCAGAGTGATTACTACGCCCTGCATAACCAGAATTGGCAACAAGCGATGGCATCATATCATAATTAGCTAAATCAAACTTACGCGCAGCAAGCGCTTCGTTCATCATCTCAACTTTAAAGTCGAGATTGTATTTCAAAGCTCGTGCCATCGCGTCATACAAACCAATTGATTGTGAAATCGGCTCTTGGTTAGCAACAACATCTTGTAAATTCTTAGATGTAAATGCATTCACCTCCTCCAATGTCAACGCCTCTGGTGAAGCGGCACAGCCAGCAAGCATAAGCCCGCTCAACACAATACCTTTCGTTTTGAAAATCATTCCCCTCAGTCCCTTCTACTTTAACTTGTCGAATCAAAATGTATACCGTTTAGGTTGTATTGAACACCTACCTACACGTGTAATTAGAAATTTATTTATTGAAGTGCATTAAACAGTCGCTCATTTGAATCTAAAGATAAAGACGCAAACCTTTGTAATTGCCTGTTAAATCCAGAGTCAGCTCGATCTCCACCGCCATGGTCTCCTGCAAGAACTTCACCAGAAATCAGATTGATTTTAATGTCCCAATACTCGCTAATGCCATCATCGAACAACGCTTTCAACTTTAGCCCCACCCATTCGGACCCAACAATTGAGTTGATAACCAAAGAACCAGCATCGATTCGTAAGATTGATTCGGGCATCGCCGATCCGTCTGAACTAAGAACAGAGAGCTTAGACAACATCATAGTGTCACCCCCAACCGAAGTCAGCTCAACGAAAACCACATCTTCAACAACCAACGTTTTGATCCGCAATGAAGCGTTTTCACCTGCACCATCAAAGGTCACATCCAAGTCGAGGCTTCGTCCGAGGTAAGTATCATAACCATCATTCGAAAGAAGATTATCCATCCAACCATTGCCCTGATTACCTATCCAGGCAACCAACTCAGTAATGATGCTATCTTGATCTGAACCAAAATCGGGCCCGCCGTTCAAGCTTTCAATATCATTAAGGGCATCAGATAAAACACCCGTCACAATACTGTCATTCAGGTTGGAATTATCATCACTAGTCGGGCCTTGTCCACTTTGCGAAAATTCAGGCCCATGCCCAACTTCACTTTCAGGTGGCAATGGCAAGCCATTGGCAAGAACTTCCATTTCAAACATCACACTCACAGCACCGCCCTCGCCATCATCGGCAAACACAGTGATTGTATAAGGACCACTGTCAGAAGCAATGTCATCAATGGTGCCGCTGATTTCACCTGTTAAAGGATCAATGGAAAGCCCAATCGGCAAACCTGTTGCAGTAAATGTAAGCACATCACCATCAGGGTCATCAAAAACACTTGCCGCATCAATCGAAACGTCATCCGCATCATGCTGCTCCAAATCAGGCAATGCGCCAATAACAATCGGATCAACATTGCTGATCGAATACGTCACCGTGGTCGTTACCGTTCCCCCATTGCCATCATCACCCGTAATCGTCGCTGTATAAACCCCCGGCGCTGCAACAGGGTCATCCCCCCCTTGCGAGGCCGATGGATCAATCGTACCAGAGATAATACCCGTCACTGGGTCAATGCTTAAACCAACAGGTAAGCCTGTGGCGGTAAATGTGAGTGGGTCACCATCGGGATCAACCAAATATTGTGAGGTATCAACAGGCGCAGGATTGCTGCCATCATCACCTGTTTGAGGTGGCACAGTGCTGTTAGAGCCAATGCCTGTAGGCGTATCTGTCACTTCAACCGTCACAGTTTGCGTATCAGTGCCGCCTTGGCCATCGGACACGCTATAGGTAAAGCTATCAGTGCCTTCAAAGCCTGAGTTTGGCGTATATGTAACCGTGCCATCGAGATTGACTACAACCACACCATTTGCAGGCGGTGTTGTTGCGCTCACGCTCAACATGTCACCATCTGGATCGCTATCATTGCCCAAAACATTAATCACAACAGGCGCATCTGGCGCGGTCGTCGCGTTATCAGCATTGGCCGTTGGGGCTGGATTATCCACCCCAATCACAATGTCCTCTGACACCTGATTGCCAGCTGGATCAATCGCCGTAATGGTCACCGTATATGGTCCCGTGAGCGAAGCATCATTATCTGGCGTACCAGTAATAACCCCCGTTGCAGGATCAATCACCAGACCATCAGGCAATCCTGCGGCAGTGTACGTAAGCGGATCACCATCGGGATCACTAAATGAGCCTGAGACATCAATCGGGGCAATCGGTGCGCCCTCAGTAATTGTTTCTGGGCCAATCGGTATTGCAACTGGCGTGTTTGGCCCCACAATCCCAACATTAATGCTAACCGCAGCTTCACTGCGCCCACCATTGGCATCTTCCAAAATATAAGTAAACGTATCGGTGCCAATAAAGGCCGCGTTCGGTGTGTATTCAATCGTCCCATCTGGGTTAATCGTCACCGTGCCATTTGCAGGTTGGTCATTAATCAAAGCCACACTTAGCGTGTCCCCATCAGGGTCTGTATCATTGCCCAGCACGTTGACGGTAACAGGTGTATTAGCCGCCGTATCAGCACTATCATCTCCAGCTGTTGGAGCAGGGTTTGCAACACCAATAGCCAAAATTTCGCTAACCTGATTACCGTTTGGATCAGTGGCCGTGACCACAACATTATAAGGCCCATCACCAGAAGCATCATTATCAACAGTGCCCGTGATGATCCCTGTTACAGGGTCCATCACCAGACCATCAGGAAGATTGCTCGCAGTAAATGTAAGCGGATCACCATCAGGATCAGTAAACGAGCCAGAGGTATCAATCGGGGCAATGGTCTCACTATCATTAAGGCTGGCTGGAGCAATTGGCGTTGCGGTAGGCGCGCCCACCAAAGGCACATCAACACTAACGCTAATCGTTGCCGTATCAGCACCGCCCTGCCCGTCATCAATCATATAATCAAACGTATCCGTGCCACTAAACCCAGGGTTTGGCGTGTAGGTAACAGTGCCATCAGGATTGACAACAACCGTTCCATTGGCAGGTGCCGTCACGCTGGCCACACTGAGCGTGTCATCATCATTGCCGCCATCGGCATCATTAGACAGTGGATTGATAATAACAGGCGTATTGAGCGCTGTTGCCGCATTATCACCAGTTGCATCGGGGTCAACATTATCAACAGCCCACACCACACTTGATGTTGCGGTCTCACCTGTTGGCGTGGTCACTGTAATCAACGTCACATAAG
>Ga0256834_1002097_pt1 | contig 12884 bp, 14 predicted proteins | sample 4281140metaG_FD_190536 | JGI IMG/M metagenome (GOLD analysis project Ga0256834, IMG submission 190536) | Hydrothermal vent microbial communities from East Pacific Rise, Pacific Ocean - 4281-140 | ecosystem: Environmental > Aquatic > Marine > Hydrothermal vents | place: Pacific Ocean: East... | reverse complement strand
TACCGCGCTTAAACCCACTTTTAGAGTTCAGGATAAATACGGGACCTTCTATAGTTGATGTGTAAACACCGCCAAGGTCTGTACGTCCCGTTAGCAATTTAAGTTCTTTATCGCCTCTGACCGTATATATCCGAACAGGAATAACTTCCGACCCCGGGTTTTGCGCGCCTAACAATTGTAAAATAGCTTGGCGATATTGTTCAAGCTCTAACAGCAAAGCCTTGCCATCGCTTTCCCGGACATTGCCAATGAGAACAAAATTTTCAGATTTAATCTCGATAGATTTGGCGAGGGCGGGCAACGTTATAAAGCAGAGCGACAATAAACACAGTAACGCGCCAATACATGATTTTAAAATTTTTTGCATAAATCCCCATTACCTAGCTTTAAATGCTTATGGCACAATTTATACATGCAGGCAAATACAGTGTGCAGAGCAAAATTATTGCAGATTCATCCCTTGCATTATTCGCCCGCACCGCTATAAGCCCACTTCCCAATGATGGGACGCAACCAACAAGGCTGAAGGCATGCCTACTGGTTCAAAAGTTCGCGCATCAATTCGCGCATATTTAATGGAGAACGAAATGCCAAAAATGAAGACCAAAAGTGGCGCCAAAAAGCGCTTCAAACTGACGAAGTCAGGTAAAGTGAAAGCCTCATCTGCAGGCAAACAACACGGCATGATCAAGCGTACAAACAAGCAAATTCGCAATAAACGGGGAACCCGCATCCTCAAAGAATGCGATGCACGCGTTATTCGTAAAAAATTCTTGCCGAACGGCTAATCGGGCTTAGCCCACAATTATATATATATCAGTTTTGGAGTAAATCATGGCTCGAGTATCAAGAGGCGTCACTAAACACGCTCGCCACAAAAAAATTATCGACGCGGCAAAAGGCTATCGTGGTCGCCGTAAAAACACTTTCCGCATTGCCAATCAGGCTGTGGAAAAAGCCGGACAATATGCTTATATTGGCCGTAAACTTAAAAAGCGTCAGTTCCGCGCCCTTTGGATCCAACGAATTAATGCTGCGGTTCGTTTGCACGGCATGACCTACGCGACTTTTATGGGCGCTATGGGCAAAGCCGGTATCGAGATTGACCGCAAAGTTTTGGCCGACCTTGCTATGCACGAACCAGATGCGTTCAAAGTCATCGTCGACCAAGCGAAAGCTGCCGTTAAGTAATCAGCGGGATACATTGACTTTCAAAACGGCTTTCTGGAAACAGGAGGCCGTTTTTATTAGAGCCCATATTATATCTTTTCGAAACTAACCTTTTTTTGAAACAAACACCTTGCGTTCGCCCACACATTTGCCCATGAACGCTATACAATCGGCAATACATATGGAGATTTTACCATGAAAAACTTACCACTTATTCTGATAACAACATTTGGTGCTGTAAGCCTATCCGCATGTTCAAAAGCTGAAAGCCCGAAAGTTATAGATTCTGCCCCCACAGTAAAAGTGAAAGCTGTGGAAACAGAAGAAGATCACCAACATGAATTTGCCGGTGGCGTTAAAACTTATCACGATATTATGAGCCCAGATTGGCATATGGACGCTGGTGATGAACGTTACATATCGACCTGTGCAAATGTTGGTAAATATATGCAAAAAGCGACGGCCTTATCGACGGAACAAGCACCAAAAGGAATTGACGCATCGGCATGGACAGACGCAACAGCCGCACTGTTAGCAGCCAACAAAACCCTAAACCAAACCTGTGCCGATAAAAGCAAAGAAGCATTTGCCGCAGATTTTACTAATGTGCATGATAAATTTCACGACTTGAAAGAACTCATAGAAAAATAAAAACTATGTCTGTAATGCCATCTGACCGGCTTCGAGTTTCTTGACTAAACGGGTGCTTAGATGAATTCTTATATTGGTCGCCCTTGCAGCGCGAACGCATTTTGATTTAAGAAAACTCATATTTACATCTGAAACATCAAGGTCAGCTAAGGGTATTCTAAGCGGCTTATTGCCTATACTAAATATACGCATAACTGATAAATACAGATAGCTTTCATCAACAGATATATTGGCAATTAAATTATAACGCATCATAAATATGCGATTATAGCCCATAGATAAGTATTGATATTGATGTTGAGTTCTAGGAAGCGCTCCGGAATATCCATAATGTCGCGCTAATGTGCGCCATCCCGACAGTCCGGATAACAACCAAACAATAGCCATCCAAAACAAGGGGAAGACGAGTAGAAACCCGAATGCGATTATAAGTGCCGTTGTTCCACCGCTCATTTCGCCCCGCTATTCATAATCAACCTAGTCTAAACAATCTCCAACGCAATCGCCGTTGCTTCGCCGCCACCGATACAGAGGCTTGCGATGCCTTTTTTGGCGCCACGTTTTTCCATGGCCGCGATCAGTGTGGCCATAATGCGCGCACCAGACGCGCCGATTGGATGGCCGAGCACGCACGCACCGCCGTTGACATTAACCTTGGCGTGATCAAGCTTCATGTCGCGCATGGCAATCATTGGGACTACGGCGAAAGCTTCGTTAATCTCCCAGAGGTCAACATCGTCCGCGCTCCACCCGGCCTTGGCCAAGCATTTTTCCATGGCGTGGACGGGTGCCGTGGTGAAGTATTTTGGTTCGTGGGCATGGGCCGCATGGGCTTTAATTTCGGCCAAAATTTTGATGCCGCGCTTGTCCGCTTCGGACTTGCGCATCATCACAAGTGCCGCCGCACCGTCATTGATAGAGCTGGCATTGGCGGCTGTGACGGTGCCGTCTTTGTTAAACACAGGGCGCAGGTTTGGGATTTTTTCAGGACGTGCGCCTTCTGGGCCAGCGTCGGTGGACACTACAATATCACCTTTGCGGTTTGGCACAGTGACGGGCGTAATTTCACGGTCAAAATCACCATTATCAGCGGCACGTCTGGCACGGGCAACAGATTCGATAGCATAAGAGTCCTGATCTTCGCGGGTAAACTGGTATTCTTCGGCAATCATGTCCGCAAACACGCCCATAGGCTTGTGGTCATAGGCATCGGTCAAGCCGTCAAACATCATGGTGTCGATCATAACACCATTGCCCATGCGGTAGCCGCCGCGCGCTTTAGGTAGGACATAGGGCGCACCGGTCATACTTTCCATGCCGCCTGCGACGATAATGTCAGCAGAGCCCGCCTTGATTGTGTCGTGCGCCAATATGGCGGCTTGCATAGCGGAGCCGCACATTTTGTTGACCGTGGTGGCTTCGCAGGTCAGGGTCAGCCCGGCTTTCAAACCGGCCTGTCTGGCAGGAGCTTGCCCCTGTCCAGCGGGCAGCACGCAGCCCATTATCACTTGTTCCACATCACCCGCGTCTATGCCGCTCTCGCCGAGCGCCGCCTTAATCGCAGCCGCACCAAGCTCCGGCGCAGACACAGTGCTAAATGCACCTTGAAACGCAGCCATAGGCGTGCGGGCGAGACCAACAATAACAATAGGATCAGAATGGGGCATGATAATTCCTTTTCACATAAAAATAGCCCGCCATTTATAGGCGGGCTAATTCAGTTATTCAATAAATAACCTTGCGGCGAATTGCCTATTTTTTCACTTCAAAAGTAATTTGAAGATTAACACGGTAATTGGTGATTTTACCGCCTTTCACAACAACAGACTGGTTGTTGACATTGGCAGAACGCACGTGATTAACGCTGTCAGTCATACGGTCAACAGCTGTCGCAATAGCATCTTCAAATGATTTTTCTGACTCCGACATAATTTGTACTGATTTCATAATTGCCATTTTAATTCTCCTTGGATAAGCAATTTATTACGCGCCCCAGTTCTACTTAGCAGACCCTATGCCTAATGAACAGTCTCGTTTACGACAAGTTCAAACAATTCACAGTCCGATTTTGTGGGAAAAGAAATCGCAAAACAAACAATGCCTAAGTGTTTTCTACTGCGCAGATACAATCCAGCCGCCACCAAGCACCCTGCTCGGGACGTCTGCGTCATAGAACACGCAAGCTTGGCCGGGGGCTATGCCTTCTTCGGGGTCGATTAGGTCTAGAACGATTTCATTGCCGACCGCTGTGAATTTTGCCGGCACAGGCGGGCGCATAGAACGGGTTTTGACCATAAGGTTTTTCCCGTCCAGCGCATGTTCAAAGTGGCCTGCACCGAGCCAGTTAACATCTTTGAAGAATATTCTGGTTTTTTTGAGCTGCTTGCGCGGGCCGACAATTACTTGTTTCTTTGCCGCGTCCAGCCGCAACACATAGAGCGGGTCTTGGCCGCTCCCGTCCGGAATATTGAGGCCGCGCCTTTGGCCAATGGTGTAATGCATAATGCCCTCGTGACTGCCGAGCACGCGACCATCCACATGCACGACCTCGCCGGGGTCAGCAGCATCGGGACGCAGTTTTTTAATAACATCGGTATATTTGCCCGTAGGGACAAAGCAGATATCCTGACTGTCCGGCTTGGCGGCAATGGAAAGACCGAGCTCGACCGCTAATGCCCGCGTCTCGGCTTTATCATACCCCCCCAAAGGAAAGCGCAGAAAATCCAGTTGTTCTTGGGTGGTCGCAAACAGGAAATAAGACTGGTCTTTGGTTTCGTCCACCGCGCGGTGTAATTCAGCGCGACTATCCGGATCTATGCGGCGCACATAATGCCCGGTCGCCATACAATCCGCACCCAAGTCTTTGGCCACTTGTAGCAGGTCGCGAAACTTAACGGTCTGGTTACAGCGCACACAGGGGATAGGCGTTGCACCCTTTAGATAGGTATCGGCGAAATCTTCCATAACCGCATCATTAAACTTGCTTTCATAATCGAGCACATAATGAGGGAATCCGCATTTTTCAGCCACGCGTTTGGCATCATAAATATCTTGACCCGAGCAACAGGCTTTGGCCTTTTTAATCGCTTCGCCGTGATCATAAAGTTGTAGGGTGATGCCGATAACTTCGTAGCCCTCACGGGCCAGCATGGCTGCGCATACCGAACTGTCCACACCGCCGGACATGGCAACCACCACACGGGTGTCCGCGCAGGGTTTGGCAAATCCTAACGAATTAAGGCCTGAAGTTATGTTTTCAGGGGCAAATTTGAGCAATTTTTCAGTCATAAAGGCTTAAATAGGGGCGCTACGCACATAAGTCGAGCCACGCATTCATATTATTTGACATATTATTTTGGCTGAATGTTAATATTTGACATGAAAAAAATGTAATAGAATCAAAACCTTACAAAAATCGCAATAATTTCTTAACACTATTTGTTTGCGTTAACCTTTGTAAATGATTGATTTTATTGTCTTTTTTCCCGTTCCGTTAGGGTGTTTTTAATAAACCGCCTGTACAAAGGCACCATAAGAAAACACGGGGACCTGCGTAATCATACATTGGGTCAAAAACAGTGGAATAAAAAATGATTAGAGAGAATGTGGTAATAGGACCTGAAGGAACCCCGCTGACGCTGGCTGACCTTCCTAAACCTGATACAGTCAGGTGGGTGATTAGACGCAAAGCCGAAGTCGTGGCCGCCGTTCGTGGTGGTTTGTTGACACTTGACGGTGCTTGTGATCGCTACGGCTTATCAGCTGAAGAATTTTTATCGTGGCAGAGATCCATTGAATCCCACGGGATTTCCGGCCTGCGGACAACACGGATCCAAAGTTATCGGTAGAACCGAAGCTTGGACATACAGAGTAAAAACCATCGAGCGTGAAAATGCATCGGTGGTTTTTTTATGTTTAATCTACTATCTTGTTGATATTATTACATAATATTGACCGTTCTTTAAACTTTTCCGGCTAACACCCTACTTAACATAAGCACAAAATGTGCATGAAGATTAGGTGGAATAGCATGGCTTTAACGAATTTTTCGTCCGGGAACCGACCGGGCGGGCGAATGATACCTGTATATGCAGTTGACGAAGATCTCTGTAATGCAGAACTGGTATTAGCACTTTCAAAAGCGGCAGCAGCATGCGGCGAGACCGTGCTCATGCTTGACCAAATGGGTGGACGCTTGATGCGAAAAGCCGGCATTGTGGTTGGCGCAACCTTGGTCGATGTCCTATCCGGCACCGCCCAAATGTCCGACGCTAAATATGTCAACAATAACGAACATTTCACAGCCATCTGTTCCGGCGGGGCTGATCTGGACACCATGCTCGGGTCTTTGGCGGCTTTGTCGCTAAGTTATGATTGGGTGTTTATCGGGGCGAGTGCAGGCTGTACCCCGGCGCATGTTAGACTAGCTGCGGCGGCGGACGCCTCCTTGCTGATGTATCATGCAGACGGTGACAAATTCATGCGGGCTTATTGGATGTTAGACACAGTGCGCAGCCGCGTGCCAAAGTTTGATCCCTTGATGATTGCCAAAATCGCAGCAAATGGCGATGAAGCGGACGGGTTTGAAAGCTATGAGTTATTAACGGACTCCGTGCGTCAATTCCTAGGCGCAGCCCCGGCTCTGGGCGGCATATTAGAAAGCCCCGAAATGGCCGCCGAGCTTGCGCCTGTCCTCTTGGAAGCCCTGCGCCAAGGCAGTGCAGAGCAGAAGCGGGCTCTGGCTGGCTAACGCCTAGCTAAGGCTGGTGATGGCTGGCTAACGCGCTTGCAAGCTTACGAAATTGTAATCCAAAGTAACGACGGAATACTCTCCCCGGTGCGTTTAACCTACATAAACGCCCAAACAGGAGACTTTAATGACACGTTTAATCACACGAATTTTAACCTCGGCAGCACTTATTTCCGCTGCCGGCTTCACAGCAAATGCAAACCCGATGCTGGACATGATGGATGCCAATCATGACGGCCTTATCCAGCAGGCCGAATTTATAGCCCACGGGGAACAGAGCTTCGCCCAGATGGATACGGACGGTAACGGCCTTGTCACCGATTCCGAGCGGCAGATTTTTCGCACAGAAATGCGTAAGATGCGCACCGCGGACAGGTTCGCAAAAATGGATACCAATAATGACGGCTCCCTTTCCCAAGAAGAATTCATGATCGCCCAAGCGGAGCGACAACAGCGCCGGACAGAGCGCCGGGTGAAGCGTATGGATGCAAATGGTGATGGTATGCTTGATCGTTCTGATAGAAAGGCCCATAGACAAGAAATGCGGCAGAAAATGAAAGACCGCAAACATGAGCATAAAGCCATGCGCAAACATATGCGCCAAGAGCACGGCGAGCAGGTTAAACCGGATGCAAATGGTGACGGCATGATTGATCTCGCCGAACACCAAAAAGCTATGAAAGCCCGTTTTGCGCGCATGGATAAGAACGGCGACGGTGTCTTGGGTGCTGATGAGCAGCACAAGCCAAGAGGCGGACGCGGGTCTAGACACTAATCTATAGAATGCGCCGGATATTTGATGTAACCTTGGGCAATTCCAACGGACCCCCTATAATTGCTCTTTAGGATTTATAATGGACGGCACATATTCTGCATCCGGTTCCAAGTCTCCCCAGACCATTAGCCAGACATGTGAAAAGCATGCCAAAAACGTGGCTGATCCGGATGCAGATATTTTATTGGCATTGGCGCACGGAGAGCACGAAGCGCTCGGCCTATTGATGGAGCGGCATTTGGCAGGAATTAAATCCTCTGCTCGCCATATGCTCGGAGACGAAATGATGGCAGAAGACATCGCACAAGAAGTCTTTTTACGAGCATGGAAACATGCCCCCAATTGGCAGCCAGGGCGCGCTAAGTTTTCCACTTGGTTGCATAGGGTCACAAAAAACCTCTGCTATGACCGCTTACGCAAGAAAAAAGAAATATATCCGGACACGGTTCCAGACATGGTGGACAACAACCCCGAAGCGGCACAGGTTTTGGCCGACACCCAGAACCAGGCTACGCGAAAATCCAAAATTGAACGGGCCATGGGCACCTTACCGGAGCGCCAACGCATGGCGATTACCTTGTGCCATTACCGGGAATTATCACAAATCGAGGCAGCAGATATTATGGATATTGGGGTGCGAGCCTATGAAAGCTTGCTAGCACGTGCACGTAAAAATTTACGCGCACAATTGGAACAATATAAATCTGAATTACTTGATGGTTAAATATAAACAGCATTAAAAGTAAAAAATGAAGTAAAGAAGGCTTGATATGAATATGCCAAACACATTGATGAATACACAAAGACTGCGAGAGATTGTGGGTGCTTACGGCGCACAACCGGCGCGCTGGCCGGACGGGGAGCGTAAAGCCGCGCAGATTTGGCTTAAACAAAACCCGGACAAAGCGGACAGTATTCTTGAGGATGCTATGTCATTTGATCAAGTGCTCGACAGTGCAGCGCATATCCCGCATGATGTTTCATTGCTGCAAGCCCGGATATTAAAGGCGGCGCAAAACACAAAACAGGATGCAAAACCTAATACGGCACCTGCGAATGACCGGATTTTAGGTCAAGCTAAACCCGCCGCTCTTTCCTATTGGAAATCCATAGCCGCGACCCTGATTATGGCAACAGGCCTTGGCTTTGGTATTGGCCAGATTGCGGCGGCAGACACAAATTATATGTCCGCAGAAGCCTTATTGGCGCTCAGTATGCAAAGCGGTTATGACGAATTGGATTTATCTGGAGAGGGGTTATGAACAATACGCAAACAACTAAAGCCAGAAAAACAAGGGATTGGATAATTCCTCTCTTGCTCTCCATAGCCATTAATGGATTTTTGGCGGGCTGGGTCATTTCCCAAAAAAACCACAAAACACCAGAAATGCATGAGATAGTTATGCCGAGTGCGCCTTCCCAGGCTTTTACATCCGAACCACGTAGATTGGTGTTCAATTTACCGCCTGCACGTCGTAGGCAGGTCATGACAACGGCGTTTAAAAAGCTAAAGCTCCAACAAGGCCAACATCCCCGTCAGATTTTTAAACAACTACGTCGCGCTAAAACGGATATGCGCGTCCTCCTGCGGGCGAACACGCTTGACATGGATGCCATTGAGAAAAGTTTGGCCGAAATCCGGGCGCTCAACCAACAACTTGCCGTATCCGGCGATGCTCTCATGTTGGAAGTCCTCGCACAACTCACCCCCGAAGAACGCAAAAAAGCGCTGGTCGCTATGCACGATAAAAAGCGCAAAGCCCGTAAAGAACGGCACCGCCCCTAACGGTTCAAGTCTTAACACTTCCCGCCTTATTCAGACATTAGATATAGTTAAAAAACTCTGTGAAGTAAGAGCTGTCCACTGAATCTATATCCGGGCTAATTTCAAGAATACCATCATCATTGAAATAAGTATCTGTCAACAATTGAGCTTGCGCAAGGAATTCAGCCATCACATCTTGGTCGATGACAAAATCACCAAAATCGGTTGAGTATCCAATAAGATCATCAGAAACTATTTGTTTGTCAACAAAGGTAAAACTATCGTCATCTGAAACGATTGCTTTCCCGACCAATGTTACCAAATCATCTGAGACCACAGGTTTTTCAGCTATTACAGCTTTACCACTGACGTCCTCAGCAACCACAGCGCCAAAGTTAAAATCATCCGCATCTAAATCTGCTAACGTAAAGCCTTGCAGGGTGATGGTGTTTGTCGCGTTCAGCGCAATCACAACATCCGCACCAACTTGGGTCGAAACGGCCAGAACTGCCGCTAGTGTATTCAGGCTGCTGTGCGCGGAAAGGTCAAGAACATCGCGGTTGTTTTCAAAATCCGTAATCGTGTCAGAGCCAAAATTATCTGCGAAGATAAAGCTGTCGCCAAAGCGTCCACCGGTCATGATATCGTCACCAGCACCGCCAATGAGCCTATCTGCACCACCACCGCCGTCCAGCGTATCATTGCCAGTGCCACCGTCCAGATTGTCCGCAGCACCGCCGCCAAATAGAGTATCGTTCCCCGCATCCCCAAATAAATTATCGCTGGCTGAACCACCGTCAATCGTATCATTGCCAGCGTCGCCGTGAATGGTATCGGCACCGCCGCGACCATCAATTGTATCGTCGTCATCACCGCCAGAGACAATGTCATTGCCCCCACCAGCATTGATGATATCATTACCGGCACCGCCAAAAATATTATCCGCACCGCCAACACCGTTGATGGTGTCCGCACCGGCTCCGCCGTCAAGATAATCCGCTACAGACGCACCGTTCAGTTCGTCATCACCGTCTTCACCGTAAAGCTCGTCGGCACCGCCGCGCCCAAATAATTGGTCATTACCAACACCGCCGTACAGAATATCAGCTGAGCCACCACCGTCGAGCCGGTCATTACCAGCCTCGCCGTAAAGCACATCATCACCGGCCACACCGACGAGCAAATCATCACCGTCGCCGCCGCGCAATATATCATCGCCCGAACCGCCGAACAGGCTGTCATTACCAGCGCCGCCATTCAGCGTGTCATTACCGCCGTGTCCGTACAATCGGTCAATCCCGGCATCACCGTTTAAGGTATCATTACCACCACCGCCCTCAAGACGGTCATTGCCTGCGCCGCCGTGCAACTCATCATTGCCAACAGAGCCGGTGAGAAGGTCATTACCATCACCGCCGAACAAGGCATCATTCCCCGCACCGCCATTTAGCGTGTCATTCCCCGCCCCCCCAAGCAAGCGGTCATTACCGGCATTACCATTGATAATGTCATCACCAGCAAGACCATCAATAAAATCACCGTTCGCTGTACCCGTGTAAGTATCGTCATTTTCTGTCAAGTCTGTTGGGTCTGCTTGCAGTTCAACATCACCGTCAGAGAAGCGGGCAAACTCTATATTGGTCAAAGTATCTTCACCATCCGCGCCACCACCATTATGGGTGATTGTAAACACACCTGTGGCAAAATCACTAGTAATGGTGTAATCCGCTGCTACACCGCTAAATGCTGCATAATCAGTCCCGACACCACCATCGAGGATATCATTTCCGGCACCACCAGTGAGAACATTATCTGCATCATTACCGATAATTGTATCAATACCAGAACCGCCAATAGCGTTTTCAATAACTGTGTTCCGCGCAATGGAAATCACGCCGCGAATACCGTCAATGTCAGAGAAAGCTTCTTGTCTAAGGTCTATACGTTGATCAGCCGAATATCCAGAAGCATCAATAGTATCAATACCGCCCGTATCATAGATACTTAGGCTTGGTGCGCGGGTAAATTGGGTAAAATCATGCACATCCGTTTCTGTGGAGTTCCAGCCATAGACCGTATCGCCATTACGTGCGGTCGTGTTAGCACCATACAATTCTTGAATAGCAATGATATCAGCAATTTGAGGCCCCAGCACAAAGCGCAGATCACCAAAATATCCACTCTCGTTTTGATCAAAATAGGACATGACTGTATAAGACCAGCTATCATTCAGATAAGCATTATCAATACCATATGTTGCATTACCATTATAGGGCCCCGCATGACCCAGGCCAAGGGCATGGCCAATTTCGTGCATAAAGGTTTGGTAGGTGTAACTGTCCACCGCAAGGTTACTACCGTTCCAGTCAGAGGCGACATTTAAATCCGAAGCGGTAATCAAACTCCCTGTTCGCGTATTCGAATTAAAAGCACCACTTTCATTATTATGAAATACTATACCGCCCGCACCCTCAACAAAATTAATATCGGCGATACTGGCCCATGCATCCAATGCACGCCGGGCCAAAGCTTCTGCGCCGGCACTGAGAGCCGTATCACCCGCAGCAGGAACAAAACTAAAGTTAATTGTCGTGGTACCTGCACCTGATGCATAGGATGAACGAAAGCCGGCAAACTCATCTGTTAAAAAACGCGCGACCCCGTCGAGATCACGGGCAGCAATAGGGTCTACTTCATTTACTGTTAAAGTATAATCGCCTGTTGAACTAACCCCTGTATTATCAATCCAAGACTGTGCAGAAATATAAAATGTGCCACTTTCTGTTGCTGTGTAGGAGAGCAAAGAGTTACGATCCCCCGCCCCATCATCATTCTGCGCAATTTCAAGGCCATTAGAATCAAGCAAGCGTACAAGTGGGTCTTCAAGAGGGTTTGCCCCTGAGCGTTCCAACCCGAATGTATAACGTTGTCCCGCCACCAATTCGATACGAAACCAATCTTGATCTTCAGACACTTCAAGAGTATCTGAAACTGACCCATTTATTATGGCGACAGCTGTTGTTGATGTATTTCCGGCAATATCTACAAACAAACGCCCATCTTTGGCAAAATTCGCATCTGTAGGTTCGGGCGTATACCATTCCGGAGCCAATCCTATTTTATAAAGTTCTGCAAAGTCCGGGGCTTCAAACCCATAATCATTTGTTTCGACAAATGATGAGAGTAGATTGTTGGATTGAGACGCAAATGTATCGCCCCCCCACTCAAATGCTGTGATCTCCATATTGAAATCATTTGCCAATTCTGTTTGTGTAAAAAAACGCATTTTCAATCCCTTTATTTATATTACCTGTCACATAGATTTCAGGGCAGCTTAGCCCAATTCACAAAGCTAAAGCAAATACAATTTGCGGTGCAATTTCACGCTTTGCTGTGAGTTTTGTGGGAACTTCAGTAAAACACAGAGTACAAATAATGCTCAGGGTAGAAATAGGGGTTGGTTCAGAACACTCAACCTATTTCAGCCTCAATAAGTAGCTTTTTTGGTATTTTTTACCTTACATTAGCATATTTTTAGCAATATTTATATTATAGGTAAGAAAAGCCCCCATCTCGCGCAATTTATTACTTGTCATTTGGTTTTGGTTTGCGTAAAAGCCTTTTGAATTTAACAAAGTGATTACAATGAAACCGACAACAAAATCCAATTCAATCGTTCTGACGGCTGCGCCGACTCAGTCTGACAAATTGGTAATGTTGAACACTCTTGTCCTCCTGAGCGGTCTTGTAGTGCTGATTATTAGCATCAACAT
>Ga0256834_1002095_pt1 | contig 12889 bp, 16 predicted proteins | sample 4281140metaG_FD_190536 | JGI IMG/M metagenome (GOLD analysis project Ga0256834, IMG submission 190536) | Hydrothermal vent microbial communities from East Pacific Rise, Pacific Ocean - 4281-140 | ecosystem: Environmental > Aquatic > Marine > Hydrothermal vents | place: Pacific Ocean: East... | reverse complement strand
GCAAGAAAAAGAAAAGAAAAAATTTTACAAAACAAAGAAGAGTTCAAAAATCTACCTCTAAAAATAAAAAAAGCGGCTCTAAATTCGCCTTCAACTCAATTTTTCTTGCAAAACTCAACAAACAAAATAATAGAAATACTAAAATGGATTAACGACGTAGAAGATTACAAAGTAAAATTCGAAAACGACAAACATCTAATTATCCATTTAATCAAACACGACTCACTAAATTTTGCAATCGGATGGTTTTTGGAAAAACTGCAAAAACTGAACCTAAACCACTTATCAATCTATAAAATAGGCGAATATAAATATTTCAAAATCGAATTCGATACCAAAGTAGACGAATACGATTTGCCTATAATCGAAGAGTATATAAAAAAAGCGTTTTCTCCTCAAAAAATCAAAAATAAAATCAAATTTAAAAAAGAAGAGTTCGAAATCGACTGCAACCACTCTCAAAACTACGCTTTAGTAAAACTCAAAACTGCCGATAAAAAAGGTATAGTATCGACAATAATGGATACGTTTGACAGATACGGCGTAAGCGTAGAAGATGTCAAAATCTCCACTCAAAAAAATATCGCAAGAGACCTCTTTATTATTCCTAAAGAGAGCCGATTTTGCGAAAAGAAAGATGAAATTCTTAAGGAGCTTTGTGAGTGAAAAAAAAGATTTTAATCATAATTGCGATTATTATGATAATCTCCACAATAATAAGAACATTCATTGTGGGGGCTTCTTTTCTTAATTATTCAAATTCACTTATAAAAAATCAAACGAATTTAATAGTAGATATTCTAAGAGAAGTAATAGATAAAGATAAATTTTTACATATCATCCAAAACTCACACCCGATAAAAAAAATAGAATTTATAAAAGGTCGAAAAAACGAACTTATTTATTCTTTTAAAGACAAAACTATCATCTCAATCGTCCCTTTTAACGAACTCGAATCGCTAAAAATAGTCTTTTCTGCAAAAAACTATTTCAATAAACTCCTTATGGCTATTGCGCAGCTCATATTAATAGCTCTAATTTCATTAATTATAATTATTTTGCTCGTTAATCATTTCCTAAAACCTTACCTCGAAATTCTTGAAAAGATAGAAGAATCCACAAATAATATCCTAAAAGGAAACTTCAATAATAAAATCGAATTAAAACTAAAAGGAGAAGCGAAAGATTTCGTAAATTCTTATAACTATTTCCTTCAAAAACTAAAAGAAAGCTTCGGAGTTATAGAGGAAAAATACACTACACTTATCGAAAAAGAAAAATCAAACGACCCTCTAAACGACGCAAAAGAGACAATCGAACAACTTGCGAATATCTTCAAATTCAAAAGAATAATAGAAGAAGACAGCTCATACGAAACGATACTTGAGAGACTTATAGATGTTATAAAAGAATTCGGAATAAAACATTTTGCAATTATAGGTATAGAAAACAACGAAAAAATAGCAAAATTGATTCATTCCGAGAGTGATATCTGCTGTAATGTTTTGGAAAACTATAAAAATTGTAGAGCGTATAGACTAAAAAAAGAGATAAACTCATTAAAAATGAAAAAAGAGTGCTTATCCCACTATTGCGATACAAATCATATATGTCTTCCGTTTAGCTCTACCGGCAATTTCACAGGTATTTTAAAAATAATATTCACCGACGAAGAAAAAGAACACGTACTTAATGTTCTACCTTATATAAAAGCCTATCTAAACGAAATATCGACTATTATCGAATCCAAATATACTCTTGAGCTTTTACACAACCAAAACATAAAAGACCCTCTAACAAGACTTTATAACAGAAGATATCTTGATAATATTCTTCCGACTTTAATCGAAGGAGCAAAACGAAGAAACGGAAAATTGGGATTCATTATGCTCGATATGGACCACTTCAAACAAGTAAACGATACTTACGGTCACGATGCGGGAGATAGAGTACTTGAAAAATTAGCCGAAATTATCGTAAATAGCATAAGAAAAAGCGATATAGCGGTCAGACTCGGCGGGGAAGAATTTTTAATAATTGCTACGAATGTAAAAGATAAAGAAGATTTAAGAAAAATAGCCGAAAAAATAAGACTCTCCGTTAAAGCACAGCAGTTTTATCTTAGCAGCGGTTTAGTGATAAACAAAACGATAAGTATCGGTGCCGCGATGTTTCCTGATGACTGCGAGGACGGAAACGAATGTATAAAACTCGCCGACAAAGCACTATATGAAGCAAAAAACAGCGGAAGAGACAGAGTGGTTATTTATTAGTCTCTTTTTTCTTTTTTTTACACTTATTTTTTTTAGGTTGTGCAAACTCAATCAAATCTTCAGCCGTAATAATATCCTCCGGCAAATTCTCAAGCGCTTTTAAAAATACTCTTGTTGTGGTTCTTGCATCTCCAAGAGCTCTATGGTCAACTTCGTTTGGCAGATTCAAAGACTCTTTTAGATATTTAAGTCCGTATCTTTGAGCTTCTATTGTTTTTTCGGCAAGCGTAATAGTACATAAATGCCTATTTAAAAGCTCCCCTAAATTCTCTTTTTCAAATTGTTTTGCCAAAAAATTATAATCAAAATCGGCCGCATGGGCTACAAAAATAGAATCACCCAAAAAAAGTCTGAATTTTTTGAGTATCTCTTTTTGAGAAGCTTCGTTTTTTAACATCTCTTCGTCTATCCCCGTCACTTTTGTTACGTATTTCGGAATATCGGTAGCTTTTATCAAAAACGAAAACTCATCTACGGGTTTTAAATTTTTTATTTTTACCGCTCCTATTTCGATAGCCTGACCTTCTTTCGGTTTTGAATTGTTTACTTCCAAATCGACCACCGTATACTCGGCTTCATCATAAGGTATCAGTGCGGTTTTTAAGTAGATTTTGCCGTTTATTTCAGTAAGAGGAAGACCTTGAAATTTCATCAAATCGTATATTGCGTTAAAATCAAACCCTTCGTAATGCTCTTTTGTCAGATTATAAAATTCATCCTTGCTTATGCCCTCTTTTAACTTCTTAATCAGTTTCTCAAACATCCCTATTCTTTTTTAAAGAATTATAACGAAAAATTATCAAAAGTATAATTATGGAAAATTTTTATCAATTAATATATATTTTTATTGCAATACTCTACCAAACTTGATATAATATGTCAAAAATTTAAAAAAGGACAAAAATGGTATTAGTTATGAAAGTGGGGGCGACTCAGGACGAGATTAACAAAACCATAGAACAAATCAAAGCCTGGGGTCATGATGTAAGCATTGCACCTGGTGAAAAACAAGTTGTAATAGGTATTATCGGAGATAAAACCGATTTGATGGGAAGACCTTTAAGTACGCTTCCCGGTGTTGCAAAAGTACTTGAAGTTTCGGCTCCGTACAAAAGAGCAAGTAGAGAATTTCACCCTGAAGATAGCGTAATTGACGTAGAAGGCGTAAAAATCGGGGGAGGACACAAAGTAATTATTGCCGGACCTTGTAGTGTTGATAATGTTGAAAACGTAGTATATCTTGCAAAAGTGGCAAAAGCGAACGGCGCGCATATGCTAAGAGGAGGAGCTTATAAGCCAAGAACTTCTCCGTACACTTTCCAAGGACACGGAGAAGAGGGTCTGAAAATGCTTATGGAAGCTAAAAAAGAAACGGGACTTCCGATTGTTACAGAGCTTATGAGTATAAGCGATATCGATGTAGTATATAAATACGCGGACGTAATCCAAATCGGTGCGAGAAATATGCAAAACTTTCCTCTACTTAAAGAAATCGGGAAACTTGATAAACCGGTAATTCTTAAAAACGGAATCGCTTCGACCGTAAAAGAGCACTTAATGAGTGCTGAATACATTATGAGTGAAGGAAACGATAAAGTTATTTTATGTCTTAGAGGTACGAGAACTTACGAACCGAGTGTAAGAAATACACTTGATGTGACACTTGTGCCTATTATGCAAAAAATGACCCACTTACCTATTATCGTAGACCCGAGCCACGCGGCAGGAAAAAGAGAATTCGTAAGCGCTCTTGCATATGCGGGAATGGCAGTAGGTGCTGACGGACTTATTATCGAAATGCATAATTGTCCTAAAGAAGCACTAAGTGACGGCGACCAAGCATTGCTTCCAAGAGATTTCGAATATTTAATGAACAAACTTAAAGAACTTAAACCTTGGAGCCAAAAAGAGTGGTGGGAATTTGACAAACAAAAAGAAACGGATTGTATAAAAGTTAAATAAAAAAACTTGATAAAACCCTTGTCAATTTAGCCCCTTTTTAGTTAAAATATAGATAAATCTAAAAAGGGGCTTAAAAATGGAAAAAGAAATTATTACCGATTCTATAATAACTGCAAAAGAAGCACTAAAAAAAGCTCCTAAACTTGAAGGTATAACTACCGGAATCGAAGGCCTTGACAATCTCTTTTTCACAGCCGTAATTGAAAACAACAAACCTCAAAAAAAACCTCTTGGCGGAATGCCAAAATACAGCGTATGTAACATAACGGGAATCAACGATACCGGAAAAAGCTTAATGGCCGAACAATTCGCAATCCATAGGGCTCAGTTCGAAAAAGTGTGTTTCATAACGGTCGAAACTCCGGCAAATTACGTCGTAGCAAGTATGAAACTAAGAGCTGCGGCTATGGGAGTGGATGCAAAGGTAATCGATGAGAATATCATCTTTATAGATGCTACAAGTCACTATAAACTAAGAGACGAAATACCGACATTCTTAAATACCTTAGCTTACGCCATCAAAGAATACGATATAAAAGACGTTGTAATAGACTCCATTACCGGATTTTTCGAAAATAAAGAGATGATGGCAAGAACGATTGTTAGAATGATTTATAATTTCTTAAAAAAATGGTACCAAACTTCTATTTTGGTATCGCAAAAAAGAAGCGGTCACGATTTACTAAGCAGCGAAGCGGCCGGAGGTTATGCCGTCGGGCATATAGTAGACGGAACGATAGTACTTAGCAAAGAAGTGATAGATTCAAGCTACAAAGCCAAAATGTACAAAAAACCGATAGGTGAAATAATCAGGCTTTTTAGAATAGACGGATGTAGAATGAGCGGTCATGATACAAAAGTGAGAACTTTAGAGATAACTGATACGGGAATCGTAAAAATAGGAAACCCTATAGGAGGTGAATCATGATACTTGAGATAAAAACAAACGATAACGAAATCAAATATTTAGCCGAAAGAGTCTTTTTTAAATCGATAGACCTTTTAGGCGGTTTAAATAAACTCGCCGAATATAGAACGCTAACATGGCTTCCGAGTATCGCAAGAGCCGCTTTTGTAGTAGTATTAAGAGAAGAGTATCTAAAAACGGAAGATGAGATAGCTCAGTTTGTAGGCCTTACAAGAAATACAATCAGACAAATCCTAAGAGCCGACCCGAACGCAGCACTTTATAAAATAGAACATATCGACGAGCTCACAAGCGAAGAGAAAAAACAACTAAAAGTCCATACGGCAGGCGGAATAGCAAAACTTGCTTATAAATTGGTAAAAGAAGGAGAAGATTCTCAAACGGTTATGGAGTACTGCCGTATGATTTCTCAAGAAGCCGTATCCCAATGCGACGCACCATGGGCTTATTTGGTACTTAAAAACATAAAAGGAATGCACTACCCTATTACCGACGCAGACGAATTGATAGAAAGATTAAAAAACATAGAAATAAAAGGCGTAAAAGCTCAAGACATCATCAAAAACCTACACTACCCTATCAAAAACCCTGCAATGCTTTTAAAAGAGATAAAAGAACAACTTCAAATGAAAGGAATTGAATGAAAAAGGCAAAAATCGTAGCAACTTTAGGACCAAGCAGTATCGATAAGATTGAAGATATGATAAAAGCCGGAGTGGACGTTTTTAGGCTCAATTTCTCTCACGCAGACCATAAAACGCACAAAGCTTCTATCAAAAAAATAAGAGAAGCGGCTAAAAAACTAAACTCAAAAACGGCAATTCTTCAAGATATAAGCGGTCCGAAAATCAGAATCGGTGAAATAAACGGAATTTTGGAATTAAAAAGAGGCGATAAAATAAGACTTGTCAAAAAAAACCCTAAAAGCGCATACGACCTTACTATCAGCTACCCTGAAATCATTGACCACGTAAACGAAGGGGAATACGTATTTTTCGCCGACGGCTCAATAAGAACCAAAGTAATTGAAAAAACTCCCGATTATCTTGTTTTGGAGGTTAAAAACGACGGAGTGTTATCAAGCAGAAAAGGAGTGAATTTTCCTCACTCGAACCTAAAAATATCGGCAATCACACCAAAAGACGAAAAAGATTTGGCTTTCGGTGCTAAAAACGAAGTCGATATCGTAGCTATTTCGTTTGTTAATAGAAAAGAGGATATCTTAAAAGCAAAAGAGATTCTTAAAAACGCACACCCTAAACATATGCCGTGGGTAATAGCAAAAATCGAAACGAAACAAGCGGTTGAAAATCTTGACGAAATTTTAGAAGCTGCTGACGGGGTAATGGTGGCAAGAGGCGATTTGGGTATTGAAGTAGGAATAGAAAAAGTACCCGTAATTCAGAAAAAAATAATACGCCGTGCCAATAAGCTCAAAAAACCGGTAATTACGGCGACTCAAATGCTACTATCTATGGTAAATTCTCCGTTTCCGACGCGTGCGGAAGTTAGCGACGTAGCAAATGCCGTTATGGACGGAACGGATGCCGTTATGCTTAGTGACGAAACGACCGTAGGTAAATATCCTATTAAAGCGGTAGAAGTTTTAGTAAAAATCATTCAAGAAATTCAAAGCATTTATCCTTATTATAAAAAATACGAAATAGAAGACAAAGACGCAATCGCTGCAAGTGTTGCCGACCTTTGTAAAGGAATCGAGCCAAAAGCGATTATTTCATTCACAAGTAGCGGTACAACAGTCAAATCAATCGCAAAATACAGACCTAAATCTCCGATTTTTGCGGTAACTCACAGCAGAGACACAAGCAGAAAATTAAAAGTAGTATGGGGAGTTGAAGAGATTTTTGAAATGCCGAAAATCAAAGACCCTGAAAAACTTATTCATAAATTTATAGAAATCGCAAAAAAATTAAATATCTTAAAAGAAAAAGACAAAGTGATTATCACTATGGGTAGTATCGTCGGAAAAGAAGGTACTACGAATATGATAAGGGTCGTTGAAGTTTAGATTATTTCGCTATCGAAGAAAAACTCTATTTCGGGGAAGTTTTTATACAAAAACTCCTCGATAGTTCTTTGTATTTCTGCGGCTTGCTTTTCGTTATGAGCCAAAAAGGCTATTGCAATACTTGCTTCTTTTGGATATTCTCCGGAAATATCAAGTACGCTAACATTGAATTTTTTTAATTTATCTTTTATAGAATTGACAATTTTACGACGTTCTTTTAAAGAGAAGACAAAAGGAAGCTCGAAATCGACGATAAGATTAACTATTACCATCCTTACATTCTTCACAAATTCCGTAGATATATAACTCTTTTTCGCTATCTGAGTATTTTTCGTTCATTTCCGGTCTTAATAACTCATCCATAGGGATATCTACTACTTTACCGCATTTTTTACAAATAAAATGAGCGTGAGGGTCTTTTGTAATTTCGAATTTAGGCTTTTGATGAAGACAAATTTCACTGATAATATTTTCTTCTTTTAAAGCATTGATGTTTTTATAAATCGTAGCAAGAGAAATACTCGGAAACATCTCTTTAATATCTTCATATATCTCTTCTATACTTGCGTGACCTTTTGAATCGAGCTCTTTTAAAATAGCGAGTCTTTGAGGTGTCGTTTTCAGGTCACTATTTTCAAGGAGGATTTTATAATTTTTCATATCGGCCTTTCAGTTTTTTTCTTTACAATATCCAAAAATTTAGACATTGTAAAGAAAAAAAAGAAGAAAGATTAAGAGTTTTTGAAAGCCTTAACCATTTCTTCCATTTCTTTAACGTCGTTTTCGTCGATAAGGTCGTTAAGTGTTACGTATGCACCAACGTTTCCTGTCATAGGTTCGATATCTGTATTAACAGGTAATGTTTTTTTACCAGGTTTCCAGTTTGCAGGACAAACTTCACCAGTTTTGTATGCATGTTGATGTGCGATAATTTGTCTTACGAATTCTTTTACGCTTCTACCTACAGGTGGAGCTTGTACTTCTTGCGCTACAACTTGTCCGTCAGGGTTGATTAAGAATCTACCTCTTAGAGCAAGTCCCGCACCTTCGATCATTACACCGAATTTTCTTGTAACTTCACCAGTCGGGTCAGCTGCGATTGTAAGTTTTAAATCTTTTAGTAACGGCTCAGTTTCAACGAATCTTTTGTGTGAGAATTTTGTGTCAGTTGATACTGCAAGTACTTCCACACCAAGTTCTTTTAATAATGGTAACGCTGCGTTCATTGCCGCAATTTCAGTAGGACATACGAATGTAAAGTCCGCCGGATAGAAACATACTACAGTCCATTTTCCTTTATAATCATCGCTGCTAACTTCAGTATAGTGTCCTGTTGCCGCGTCATATGCTTCCATTTTGAATTCAGGCATTTGTTTTAATACTAATACACCTTCTTGAGTTTTGATTTCTTCCATATTTACCTCCTTAGTTTCTTGTGTTTGGTTTTCAGCTTGTGCTAATTCTTTTGTGTCTTTTTCGCATGCCATGTGGCACCTCCTAATTTTTTATACAACAAAATTATATTAAAACTCTTCATAATTGTCAATAGAAAAAAGTAAAAAAAGGAAAATTTTTTTCGTTTAGAATAATTTATCCAAGTTTAAATTGTAAAAAAGGTTAGGATGTTCGGTCTTTACTTTTTGAACTATTTCATAAATCGATTTTTCATCGTCGTTTTTCATCTCTTCCAAAACTACCGCTTTTACGTCGTCATAATCTATAGGAAATTCGCTTAAAATAGCTTTTTCAAGTTTTAATTCGAAATTTTCTTTCATAATCTGTTTCATACTATCCATAAAATCCATATATTCATCCACATCCAAAACGACTTTTAATTTTTCATCGGGAGTTATCATAACCCAAAGAGGAGAGTCGATATCTCCTTGGATTATCTCCATATCTTTACATTGAACGATAGTATTGGATTTGATTTTTTCAGCTATTTGTTTAGCCATACCATTAAACCTTTTTGTGCATGAAGTCTGTTTTCCGCTTCTTGGAAAATCTCATCCGCATGTGATTCGAAAACTTCTTCACTCACCTCATATCCTCTGTAAGCCGGCAAACAATGTAAGAAAATAGCATCGCTTTTTGCCAATTTCATAAGTTCGCTATCAACCTCAAAACCTCTAAAATCTTTGATTCTTTTTTCTTTTTCTTCTTCTTGCCCCATACTAACCCAAGTATCGGTCGTTACCACATCCGCATCTTTTACAGCGGCTTTAGGGTCGTATAAAAATTCTAATTTAGCACCGCTTTTTTTAGCAAACTCCAAAGCTTCTTGTTTTATGTTTTCGTCTATTTCATAGCCTTTTGGAGTGGCGATTCTTAGATTAAACCCGAGCTTACTTGCAAGAATCGCCCATGAATTCGCCATATTATTACCATCTCCAACATATGCTACGGTAGTATTTGAAGGATTTTCAAAATCGAATTTACCAAACTCTATCATAGTCATCAAATCGGCTAATAATTGTACTGGATGACAAAGGTCTGTCAGTCCGTTAATAACAGGAACTTTACTATATTTTGCAAACTCTTCGAGTCTATCTTGTCCGAAAGTTCTTATCATAACCATATCTACCATTCTACTAATCACTCTTGCGGTATCCTTAAGAGGCTCACCGCGTCCTAATTGTATATCGCGACTACTTAAAAATATTCCGTTACCGCCTAATTGATTAATTCCCACTTCAAAAGAAACTCTCGTTCTTGTAGAGCTTTTTTCGAAAATCATAGCAAGCTGTTTATATTTCATATATGGCTTGAAAATACCGAGTTTCGTCTCTTTTTTTATCTCAAAACCAAGATCGATAATCTCTTTTATCTCTTCTTTGGTATAATCAATAAGCCATAAAAAATGTCTCACTTTAAATCCTTTATTTATAATTAAGGTATAATTTTAGCAAAAAAAGGAGAATTTTTGAAAATATCCGAAATTGCGACTCTTCCTACGAAACACGGAATTTTTAAAATTCAATCTTTTAAAGAAGGAGATAAAGAGCACTTGGTGATTTTCACCGAAAATATACCCGAAATCCCGCTTGTGAGAATCCACAGCGAATGTCTAACGGGTGATGCTCTTGGAAGCTTAAAATGCGACTGCGGAGAGCAGCTCGATTTCGCCTTAAAAGCCATAAACGAAAAGGGTGGTATGGTAATATATCTAAGACAAGAAGGAAGAGGCATCGGACTTTTTAACAAAGTAAACGCATACGCTCTTCAAGACAAAGGCTTAGATACCGTAGAAGCCAATCATCAGTTGGGATTCGAAGCCGATTTGAGAGATTTTTCGATTGTGGAAAAAATCCTGAATCATTTCGGTATTAAAAAAATAAAACTCCTAACAAACAACCCGAGAAAACTCTTTTCATTAAAAAATATCGAAGTTGTTGAGAGAATACCTATAAAAGTGACACCGAATAAATTCAACGAAAACTACCTAAAAACGAAAAAAGAGAAATTGGGTCACAAATTATAAAATAGGAAAAAATAATGAAAAAAATATATATTACATCGGATGGTTTTTTAGGGTCGTATTTAAAAAATCATTTCAAAAACAATTTAACAAATAATATACAAAACGCAGATATCGTAATAAATACCGTAGGAATCCTAAAAGAAAACAAACACACATATGAAGAATCTCACGTAGAGTTCGTAAAAAATCTCATCCCTAAAGTAAAAGATAAAAAACTAATCCACATTTCGGCTTTAGGTAGCAAAAAAAATCACCCTTCCGGCTACAAACACACAAAAGCCCTCGCAGAAGAGCTAATAAAACAAAACGTAAAAAACTACGCAATAATTAAACCTTCGATAATTTTAGGAGAGGGGCAAAAATTATACGAAGAGCTCGAAAAATTCAAAAATATGCCTCTAATCTTCGCTCCGAAAATGAAAGTTCAACCTATTACTATCGAAAAACTGACAGCTTTTATCGATAGAGTAATCAAAGACGATTTAAAAGGAGAATTCGAACTTTGCGGCGAAGAAGTGATAAGTATGAAAAAACTCTTCTTAGCAGTTTTTCAAAGATACGGAAAAAATCCTGTAATTTTAGAAATGCCAAAAGCGTTTTTTAGAATTATGCTACCTTTTTTATCGGTTGCGGGTATAATGAGCAAAGACGAATATTTAATGATAGAAGACAATATCTGTAAAGGCTGAAAATGCAAGAAAAACTTGAAAAATTCACAAACGAACTTTTAAAATGGAACAAAACCCACAAACTAACCAACTACACGACAAAAGAAGAGATTGAAGCTCAGATTCAAGACAGCCTTTATCCGCTTGAGAAAATAAAAGATGCCAAAACAGCGATAGATATAGGCACCGGCGCAGGATTTCCGGGACTTATTTTGGCAATTGCCATGCCCGATACCAAATGGTATTTGGTAGAACCTCTAAAAAAAAGATACAGCTTCCTAAACTACCTAAAAACGATTTTGGGCTTAAAAAACGTAACCGTCGTACCAAAAAGACTCGAAAACGCCGATATAGAACCTGTTGATTTGATAACGAGCAGAGCCGTTATGCCAACCCCTGAAATTTTAAAAATAGCAAAACCTTATCTAAAAGAAAACTCAACGTTACTTCTTTATAAAGGCTCGAACGTCTTAGACGAACTAAACGGCATAAAAGCATCAATCATAAGCAAAGACAAAAGAAACTACATCTTCATAAAGGACTGATATGGGAAAATTAATACTTTTTTTGATAATTGCGGGTGCGATTTATTTCTTTTTTATAAAAAAACCTGCGGTTGAAGAAAAACAAAAAGAAGAGAGTGAAGATTTGGTAATGTGCGATAAATGCAAAACCTTTTATCCTAAAAACGAAATAAAAAAAGTTGACGGAAAAAACATCTGCAAGGATTGCTATGCTAATTCTTGAAGCTCCTTTTCATAACGAAACGTTTTATTTTGCAAAAACGATAGAAGATATCAAAAACTCCCCAAGTAACGCTACTTTAATCTTCGAATATTGTGATTCGTCTTTGGAAGTTTATAGCTTTTGCCATCGTAACGACATACCTTACGGAGTAATAATTTCTTCGATTAAAGAGTTAATTTTCGTCTCAAGCCTTAATGCTAAATACGTTTTTACCGATATAGTAGAAAATGCCAAAAAGTTTCAAGAGGTAGCTGAAGAATATTTGTTGGATACGAAAATTATCTACTTGGCCGATTCGCTTGACGAAATTGAAAAAATAGCTCCTCTTGGAATCGACGGCATAAAAGTTAAGGAGAAACGATGGCAAGAGTTAAGGTCACACCAACCCAAAAGGAGATTATCCTAAAAGAAGAGGATTTTATCGTCTCTAAAACGGATTTAAAAAGTAAAATCCTCTACGGAAACGAAATATTCATCCAAATGAGCGGCTACACGGAAGCCGAACTCTTAGGAAAACCTCACAATATCCTACGACATCCGGATATGCCTAAATGCGCTTTTAAAGTACTTTACGACCATATCCAACAAGAAAACAAAGAGTGGTTCGGATTTGTTAAAAATCTAAGAAAAGACGGCGGTTATTATTGGGTATTTGCAAACATCTCTCCTACTTTTGACGCTTCAGGTCAAAAGGTGGGATACTATTCCGTCAGACGTAAACCAAGAGAAGGATTCAAAAACATAATAGAGCCTCTTTATCAAGAACTCAAAAGAATCGAAGAGAGCGGAGGAATGCAAGCT
>Ga0256834_1002094_pt1 | contig 12891 bp, 11 predicted proteins | sample 4281140metaG_FD_190536 | JGI IMG/M metagenome (GOLD analysis project Ga0256834, IMG submission 190536) | Hydrothermal vent microbial communities from East Pacific Rise, Pacific Ocean - 4281-140 | ecosystem: Environmental > Aquatic > Marine > Hydrothermal vents | place: Pacific Ocean: East... | reverse complement strand
AGCAAGTATGGGAGTGTTGAATTTGCACAGAGTCGCAATAATTGGTTTTGGTGAAGCAGGTCAAGCTTATGCCCAAGGTTGGAACGAACTTGGTGTATCCGCATCTGCATTTTCCATTGCGGCCTTTGACACAAAAACAGCATCATCAGATGTGAGCGTTCGTGATGCAAAGTTGGCGGACTATCAGACGTATAAAGTTGACGGTTGCAAAGAGATTTCTCAAAGCCTTAAAGGCGCGAGCGTCATCATTTCACTTGTCACCGCCGATCAAGCCTATGAAGCTGCATGTAACACTGCCAAACATTTGGAAAAAGGCGCGTTGTTTTTTGACGGCAACTCATGTGCGCCTTCAACAAAGTTACAATCTGCCAAAGCCATTGAAAGTGCTGGCGGACGATATGTCGACATGGCCATTGTTGCTCCCGTCCATCCTACGTTGCATCAAACCCCTGTTTTGCTTTCTGGTCCTCATGCAAAAGAGGCAATGCAAGAAGTTGGCTATTTGAACCTTGCAGCCAAACTTATCGATGGGCCCGTCGGTCGGGCATCGGCCATCAAAATGACCCGCTCGATTATGATGAAAGGCCTTGAGGCTTTGATGTTGGAATGCGTGCTCGCAGGTCGTAAAGCTGGCGTTGAGGACACCGTGCTGGAAAGCTTGGAAGTAACCTATCCAGGGTTTGGCTGGAAAGATCGTGCCGCCTATATGTTTGAGCGGGTGATGACCCACGGCAAGCGCCGCGCGGCTGAAATGCGAGAAGTTGCGATTACAGTAGCTGACCTTGAATTAAACAATGGCATGGCTGCAGCAACGGTTGACTGGCACCAACAGATCGGCGACCTTGAGTTAGATGCTTCTACCTTGGAAGGTCAACCATACGGTGCGTATGCAGATTTGGTGTTGGAAAATTTGGGGAAAAACAAAGATGAGTGATAGTAACGATTATAAAAACATCCCAGGCACCTATATTTTTGATGCCGAACAAAGCCGCAATGGCTATCACCTGAATATGTTTTGCATGTCCTTGCGCCACGAAAAAAACCGTACGGCATTTAAAGCTGATGAAGGAAAGTATTTGGATGAATATCCAATGACCTCTGCCCAACGCCAAGCCGTGCTTGATCGACAATGGAACGAAATGTTGGCGCTGGGGGGCAATGTTTATTACACCTCAAAACTGGGGGCCTGCGATGGTATAAATTTCCAACAACTTGCCGCTGTGATGACGGGAATGGACGTTGCAGATTACCGTGCAATGATGGTTGCTGGTGGCCGTCCGATTGACGGCAATCGGTATAAATCAGAATGGGAAGATGGGGGAAAAGCATAATGGCAAAAATTGTTGCAGGCGTTGGTATGTCTCATGTGCCAGCCATTGGCGTTGCGGTTGATGGCGGCAATACAGGTGATGACTATTGGAAACCATTGTTCGCAGGGTTTGAAAAATCCAAGCAGTGGATAAAAGATCAAAACCCTGATGTGGTGATTGTGGTTTACAACGATCATGCGACGGCATTTTCCTTAGAACTTATCCCAACATTTGCGCTCGGTTGTGCCGCAAAATATGACATTGCCGATGAGGGCTGGGGAGCGCGCCCCGTGCCCCCTGTTATTGGCCACCCAGAACTTGCTTGGCACATGGCTCAGTCATTGGTCCTTGATGAGTTTGATATGACTATTGTCAACGATATGGAAGTCGATCACGGGCTGACAGTGCCGCTGTCTTTAATGTTCGACCAACCCGATGTTTGGCCATGCCCCGTTGTGCCAATTTGCGTAAACGTGGTGCAGTTTCCACCGCCCACAGGAAACCGCTGTTATAATTTAGGTAAAGCCATTCGCCGCGCGGTTGAAAGCTTTGATAAGGATTTGAAAGTCGTTATTTTTGGCACAGGCGGCATGTCTCACCAGTTACAAGCTGAACGCGCAGGGTTGATTAATTCCAAATTTGATAAAGAATTTTTGGACTTTATGGCCAATGATCCAAAGTCGGCTGCCGCAATAAGCCACGTGGAGTATTTGCGTGAAGCTGGTTCTGAAGGCATAGAACTGGTGATGTGGAATGTCATGCGCGGGGCAATTGACGAAGATGTAAACGAGATCCACCGTCATTATCATGTGCCAGCGTCTAACACAGCTGTTGGACATATTATTTTGGAAAATAAAAAATGAAAATTTGTATAGCGGGCGCTGCTGGTGCCTTTGGCATGAAGCATCTGGCTGCGGTCAGCGCCATTGATGGTGTGGAAGTGGTTTCTGTTGTTGGTGGAGAACCCGATGATATTGAAGCCTTTGCCAAACAACGCGGCATTGCTCATTGGACAAAAGACTTAGCTGAGAGCTTGGCACTTGATGATGTTGAGGCGGTTATTTTAGCGACACCAACACAATTACACGCGTCTCAAGCTATTCAATGTCTAGGGGCTGGTAAGCATGTTATGGTCGAAATTCCTATGGCTGATAATCTGGCTGATAGTGTTGCCTTGGTTGCGGCCCAAAAGCAGTCTGGTCTAGTGGCGATGGCAGGTCACACCCGCCGCTTTAATCCGTCTCACCAGTGGATCCGCAAGCGCATTTTATCAGGGGAGTTAACGCTCCAGCACCTTGATGTGCAGACGTTCTTTTTCCGCCGCACCAACATGAATGCGTTGGGCAAACCGCGCACGTGGACAGATCATTTATTATGGCACCATGCCTGCCACACGGTTGATTTGTTCCAGTATCAAACGGGCGAGCAAGCCAGTGTTGTTCAAGCCATGCAAGGCCCGATCCATGACGATTTAAAAATTGCGATGGATATGAGCATTGGTATGAAAACCCCAACAGGCAAACTTTGCACGCTAACCTTATCGTTCAATAATGACGGACCGCTCGGCACGTTTTTTAGATACATTTGCGATAACGGCACCTATATCGCGCGTTATGATGATTTGGTTGATGGCAAAGAAAACCCGATTGATTTATCGGGTGTTGCTGTTTCTAGCAATGGCATCGAATTGCAAGACCGCGAATTTTTTGCAGCCATCAAAGAAGGCCGCGAACCTAATGGGTCTGTTGCCCAATGCCTGCCAGCTATGAAAACACTAGATGCGCTAGAGTCTGTCATGTTTTAATTGAACTAGGACCTTGATAAGAAATTGCGGATAATTCTGCGTTTCATGTTGTGTTTGTGATTCAAACAAAACATGAAACGCTCTAGAAAAGATTTTGCAATAAATTTTGTTGTATTTGCAATAAAAAAGGCACCCGTTGAGGTGCCTTTTCTTGTGTTGTTATGGTTTTTATTTGTCTTCTGTACGGAAAACTTCTTGCCAGTTACCATCTTTAATCACAGAGATGATAACCTCGTCAGCACCTTGGTGATCTGTCGCAGAAAAGTCAGCATGGTTGCCTGAGATTTTATCTTCATAATCCAAGCTTTCCATTGCCTTAACAAAGGAGTCAGTTGTTAAGTCTTTACCAGCAGCTTCAAGCGCGCGAACGATTTGTTCTGCACCTGAACGGCCAAGCATTGCACCAGTACCAGGAAGTTTTTTGCCTGTGGCTGTGGTGTACTTTTTAAACCAGGCACCAACCACTGGGTCTTTAACGCGAGCTAAAAGATCGCCCCAGCTTGCACCAGCATATAAGCCTTCGGTAATGCCACCTGGCACTTTAGCCATCACAGTATGAAAACCAGCAGATGAATTGATGAAATCAACATTTGTCCATTTCATTTTCTTAGACGTTGCAAAGGCAGTAATAACTTGGCGAACACCAAGGGCCATTGTTACGATATCACAACCAGCAGCTTTCAACTTGCTTAGCGATCCAACAAAATCAGCGTCATCGCCTTTGTGCGTTGTTTCACCACCATATTTCAAGCCTAGCGCTTTTGCTTGGGCTTTTGCTGCCAATTGAATTTCTTTGCCGAAATCAGATGGTAGATACATTGTGCAAATAACTTTGCGGCCATTCTTTTTTACCAAATACTTCACACCTTCAGTGATGTGGTTGTAATATGGTGCTGCACCAGAAAATTTGTATTTAATTGGCTCTTGCAACATTTGACGTGCGCCAGACAACGGGAATACATTTGGAATTTTCTTGGCATCGAGCAATTTGAACGAAGCCACATTCATTGGTGTACCGACACCCAAAAACATCACAAATACTTTGTCGCGATTAACCAGTTTGTTTATGGCTTGAGTTGATTTTGGCAATGAATATGCGTGATCTTCAACGATGAATTTGATTTTGCGACCATGAATACCGCCTTTGGCATTGACCTCATCAAAATACATTTGAGCAGCTTTTGCAGATGGAGCACCAAATGCGGCGAAAATGCCTGAAAGATCAGTGCTTGAGCCGATGCGAATTTCAGTATCGGTTACACCGCGTGTTTCAGCGTTTACTGTGCTCATTGCGCCAGCGAACGTCAGACTGACGGCCGTTGCAATTGCAAGTTTGGTAAATTTTTTCATTTATCTTCCTCCAGTTTATTATTTATACATTTGGTCGATCAAGCCCACGTGAGCTTTCTCAACATAGCCGCGTTTCAATTTCATTGTCGCGGTTAGTTCTTCATCTTCGGCTGTCAATAAAACATCGATCAGTCGGAAATCTTTTATTTGTTCAACGCGGGCAAAAGCTTTGTTGGCTTCATCAACAATACCTCTGACCAAATCTTGTACTTCACTAGCTGCACACAGCGAGGCATAGTTATTAAACGGTATTCTTTTGTTTTGTGCAAATTTTTCTACATTTTCCTGATCGATCATAATGAGGCAAGTCAGGTATTTACGCCGATCGCCAATGACCACAGCATCAGAAATAAATGGTGAAAACTTCAATTTATTCTCAATTTCAGAGGGGGTAATATTCTTCCCACCTGCTGTAATAATGATGTCTTTCAGGCGGCCTGTAATGGTTAAATACCCATCGCTATCAAGGCTGCCCACATCGCCCGTTCTCAACCAACCACCATCACACATGGTTTCAGCAGTTTTTTCAGGGTTGTTCCAATAACCAGGAAACACATTGCCGCCCGACATCTGAATTTCTCCATCATCAGCAATCCGCAGTGTGGTGCCAGGAATAGCAGGGCCAACGGTGCCAAGTTTATTGCCTGCTAAACTGTTTACGCTGGTCAGGCCGCATCCTTCGGTCATGCCATAGCCTTCAATTAACGGTACGCCAATGGCATGATACCATTTCAATAATTCGGGTGAAATCGGTGCCGCACCACTTGTTGCTTGGCGCATACGAGATAGGCCAACCATACGGCGCAAGTTACGCAGAACCAGCAAATCCCAAAACTTGAATTTCAAGTTTAGTAGGGCAGGGGCTTGCTTTCCCTCAATGGTGTATTCGGCGCGTTTAAGACCTGTGGCGATGGCCATTTTATAAGCCAGTTTACCCAAACTTGTGCCATCACTAATCAACAAAGATATGCCAGAATAAATTTTTTCCCACACTCGCGGCACGGCGGTGAAAATGGTTGGGCTAACTTCTTGCATGTTGTCAAACACCGTTTCGGTGCTTTCAGCGAAGTTCACCGTCGATTTGCCAATGATCGGCGTATAGACTGAGGTATTGCGCTCAAGCACGTGACAAAGTGGTAAGAAGCACAATTGTTCGTCGCTCATTTCTGGCTTGAACGCATATAGAATTGCCGATTGGGTTGCCATAATATTTTGCTGGCTAACCATGGCACCTTTAGGTTTGCCCGTGGTGCCTGATGTATAAATCAACAAGCCAATATCTTGTGGCTGTGATTTGGCAATCTCTTGCTCGAATAAGTCAGGGGTGGCTTTTAACTGCTCAGCGCCAAGGTCTAGCAGGTCAGACATGAAGATAACTTTATCATCTTCAAAATCATGCAATCCATCCGTATCAAAAACGATGACTTTAGTAAGGCCTGGCACTTCCTTTTTAATTTCAAGATACTTGTCTAACATCTCATCGTTTTCAACGAACAAAAATTTCGTGCCAGAATCATTGATGAGATAGGCGCATTGGTTAGGTGAATCTGTGGTGTAAATGCCCGAAGCAATGCCGCCCATGCCTTGCACGCCCATATCGCAATACAGCCATTCTTTATTGTCTTCTGACAAAATAGAAGCCACATCGCCGCGTTCTAATCCAAGAGATTTTAGCCCAAGGCCAATAAGTTGTGCGTTTTTATAATAATCATCCCAAGTGTACGATTTCCAAATGCCCATATCTTTTTCGCGGTGGGCAGTGCGGGTTGTCAGCTCTTTACAACGTTTAGAAAAGAGTTTGGGAATGGTGTCACAACCATCAATAATAAAAGGACCTTGTGACAAGTCAGCATTTACTGAAATGCCATCAATAGTGTTTTGTGCTGGAATGGATGAGTTGTTCATTTTTTATTGTACCACCGATCGCCCATTCTTTACCTCCACGTCTTGCGTTTTTTCCAACGGCGCTGGTCGCGTTGGGTTTCTTCTTTCACGCCAAGATAAAACTCTTGAATGTCTTCTGATGCAGCAAGGTTTGCCGATGTGTCGGCCATCACAATGCGGCCAATTTCCATGACATAGCCATAGTCTGCAACGCTCAACGCCACACGCGCATTTTGTTCAACCAACATCATTGTTACGCCTTGTTCTTTATTTAGCCGTGAAATGATGGTGAAAATTTCCTCTACCAACAGCGGGCTAAGGCCAAGACTTGGCTCGTCCAATAACATCAACTCAGGCTTTGCCATCAAGCCGCGCCCGATTGCAAGCATTTGTTGCTGGCCACCAGAAAGCGTGCCTGCTTGTTGGTTGCGTCGTTCAGCCAAAATCGGAAAATAGGAAAACACCATCTCGCGATCTTGCGCAATTTCAGTTTTGTTGGTGCGCACATAGGCACCCATGGCAATGTTTTCTTCAACCGTCATGAGTGGGAAAATCTCGCGGCCCTCTGGCACATGCACTAACCCTTTGCGCACGATCACATCAGGTTCAGCACCGGTTAGGTCTTCCCCATAAACTTTGATCGTGCCTTTTTGCGGCACCATCACCCCTGATATAGATTTTAACAGGGTGGTTTTGCCCGCTCCATTTGCACCAAGCACCGTCACCAATTGGCCCTTGCGCACTTCCAAACTAACCCCGCGAATGGCCATAATCGGGCCGTAATAGCTCTCAAGGTTTTTAACATCTAAGACAGGTTTTTGCGCCATTTAGCCAATCTCTCCCGTACCAAGATATGCTTCAATAACAGCGGGATGCGATTGCACTTCGCTTGGTGTACCCATGGCGAGTTCTTTCCCATCGGCCAGCGCTAAAACATGATCGCTAACAGAGGCCACAAGGTTCATATCGTGCTCAACCATCAACACGGTGATACCCATTTGGTTTTTAATATCTTCAATCCAAAAAATCATATCTTGGGTTTCTTCAATTGATAGACCTGAGGCTGGCTCATCTAAAAGTAAAATGCGAGGTTTGGTGGAAAGGGCGCGAGCCAGTTCAACAACTTTGCGAACACCATAAGGAAGGCCTGCAATGTATTTGTCGCGATACGGCTGCAAGTCCAAAAAGTCGATCACTTCTTCAACGGCGGCGCGGTGAGCTTCTTCTTGTCGGCGCGCGGCTGGTGTAAAAAGCATTTGGGAGATAACATTGGTGTTGCAATGGCGATGGCGACCAACAAGCAGGTTTTGTAAAACTGTGGCTTGCTCAAACAATTCGATATTTTGAAAGGTGCGCGCAATGCCAAGCGATGGCACTTTATCAGAGGCCATGCCCAGAATGCTTTCGCCCTCAAACTTTATGTCACCCTCAAAGGGATCGTAAAAGCGTGAGATCAAATTGAAAATCGTCGATTTCCCCGCACCGTTTGGTCCGACTAAAGAAAACACTTCGCCTTCGCCCACTTCAAACGACACATTGTTGACGGCGACGAGCCCGCCAAATTTCAGCGTTACATTATGCAGCGATAACAAACTCATCTTAAACGCTCCGTTTTGAGATAGGTTTTCTGACGCTTAAACATGTTTTTGCGATAGAACGGGAACATTTCAAAATAGGTGCGAATTTTAAACCACAGGCCGTAAATGCCATTGGGTTCAAACAGAATAAACAGCAAAACAATAAGGCCAAAGATGCCTGCCTCAATGCCTGGGATTGTGGTGGCGTTAAAGCCTGTTAGGTCGGTCACCCAATCACGGCTGATGGCGATGAATTGTGGTAAAAGGGCAACCACCATTGCACCAAAAAAGGCACCGTGAATAGACCCAAGACCACCAACCACAATCATCAATAATAACTGAATGGAAAGGATGACGTTGAAAGTCTCGTGGTTGAACGCACCAGCAAAATGGCCCAGTAAAGCGCCCGATAAACCAGCAATGGTTGCCGAAAAGCCAAAAGACATGGCTTTGGTTTTGGTGATGTTAATGCCCATGGCTTGTGCCGAAATTTCAGAATCGCGTACTGCCGTAAAAGCGCGCCCTGTTGGTGTGCGCAGCAAGTTTCGATAAACCATCAGCACCGCAAGAACGACAAAAAGAACCACATAATAAAATAATCCAGGTGTGCCATAGCGATCAATTTCAAGCCCGAATATAATCATTGGTGGGGCAACAAGCCCCGTGACACCACCTGTCCAAGGTTCTGCTATGACGATAAAATCTTCGGTTAAAATGGAAATCGCCAATGTTGCAATGGCCAGATAAACCCCGTGTAAGCGTAGCACAGGTAAAGTGATGATGACCCCGATCAACCCAGCGATTAAGCCTGCGAGCGGCAGTGAAATAATAAACGGTACACCGCGCTCTAATAAGATCACATTAAAGTAACACCCTGCTGCCATAAAGGCTGCATGGCCAAGGCTGGCTTGGCCTGTGTGACCCGTGAGTAGCATCAGCCCCATGCCAGCAATGGCCCAGATTAAGACGTTCGTGGCTTCGCCAATAAAAAATTCGTCCAGTAAAAATGGTAGAGCAACAACAACCGCCAGCAATAACATATACCATGCCATTTGCGGCTTGTGCTTAAACAATCGGATGTCGGCCTCATAAGAGGTTTTAAAAACAAAACGCATGGGCCTACACCTTCTTTTTCTGCATTTGTGCAAACAACCCAGCAGGTCTAAATACCAGCACTAAGAGTAAAATTGTGTAGGGTGCAATTTGCGAATAACCAGCCGCGATATAACGCGAGGCAAATGGTTCCGTCAGTCCAATAATCAGCCCGCCAATAAGCACACCTGGTAATGAGCCAAAGCCCCCAATAACAGCCGCGGCAAATGCTTTAATACCGAGCAACCCCGCTGACGGATCAATGGCCCCTTTGGCTGCAAATAAAATACCTGCGATGGCCGAGACCATGCCCGATAAGCCCCATATCAGCCCATGTACTCGTTTCACAGGAATACCCATGTAATAAGCCGCCAACTGGTTTTGTGATGCAGCTTGCATGGCAAGGCCAAGTTTTGTTTTGGCAAAGAACACAAATAACGATCCTGTTAATAACAAGGTGACAAGAATAATTGCAACTTCATCTGCGCCCAATACTAAGCCACCAAAACGAACTTCTTTGCCAGCAAACGGAGACTCAAGGGAAAGGGGATCGTGCCCCCAAATGGCTCCTGCTAAGAACCGTAAAATAAATCCGATGGCGATGGTGAGAATAACAACAGCAATTTGCGATTGGCCAAACATGCGACGAATAATGATGCGCTCCATCAAGTAACCAAATACGCCCATAATCAAAATGGCGAGAATGACAGAAAGCCAAAACGGCAATCCGACAAAGTCAGTATTGGTCAGCCAAATGGTGATGAATGCCCCAAACATCATAAAGTCACCTTGGGCGAAGTTAACCGCTTCAGTTGCTTTGTAAATCATCACAAACCCAAGTGCGATCAGACCGTAAACACAGCCATTCGCAAGTCCGCTGATAACCAGCTGAAGTACGTCCAAGTATTCTCTCCCTAGCAAAAACAACAGTTTATCGCTGTTTTGGCGGCACTGTTTTATTTTATCGTTAGCTGACCATAGAAGACCACACAGCGACAAGCTTGGCAAGGCTTGACTCTGGGTTTTTTCACGTCAACTTTTGTTGTGTATATTTTTTAAGTTCAGCTCGCGCCACTTGTCGGCGATGCACGGCATCTGGGCCATCGGCAAGCCTAAGCGTTCGTAAATTTGTCCACATGCGCGCCAGTGGTGTGTCTTGTGAGATGCCTTGCGCGCCAAACATTTGCACCGCTTCATCGGTGACTTTGAGCGCAACACGTGGCGCGACAACTTTGATTTGGTGAATCCACGGTGCGGCAGCTCGCGCATCACCTTGGTCCATCATCCATGCCGCTTTTAGACACAACAAACGCGCCATTTCAATTTCCATACGGCACTCGGCAATAATGTCAAAGTTCGCCCCCAATTGCGCCAAAGGCTTACCAAAAGCTTGGCGGCGCATTGATCGGGTACACATTTCTTCAAGTGCCACTTCTGATTGTCCGATGGCGCGCATGCAGTGGTGAATACGGCCAGGGCCAAGGCGACCTTGTGAAATTTCAAAACCACGCCCTTCGCCCAATAATAGGTCTTCAACGGGAATGCGGACATCGTTAAATTTTAAATGCATATGCCCGTGCGGGGCATCATCATGTCCATAAACGGTCATGGGACGTAGCACTTCAATACCAGCAGTTTTAGCGGCAACCACCACCATCGAATGACGTTGGTGTTTTGGATCATCTTCATTGCCCGTTTTGACCATCACAATATAAACGGCGGTGCGTGGATCACCTGCGCCAGATGCCCACCACTTTTCCCCATTCAAAACATAATGATCGCCATCACGTACGCATGCCATTTCGATATTTGTCGCATCGGACGAAGCCACATCAGGTTCGGTCATTAAATAGGCTGAACGCATTTCGCCATTAAGCATCGGCTTGAGCCAGCGTTCTTTATGGGCCGCACTGCCATAACGCTCAAGGACTTCCATATTGCCCGTATCAGGGGCCGAACAATTGAAGGTTTCAGCACCTAAATGAGCCTTGCCCATTTCTTCGGCCAGATAGGCATATTCAACTGTTGTCAGGCCATAGCCTTTGTCTGAATCCGTCAACCAAAAATTCCACAGACCTTGGGATTTTGCGCTGGCTTTTAAGCCTTCAACAATTTCAGTTTGGCGATCTGTAAATTGCCAACGGTCACCCTTTTCGACCTCTGCTAAATATTCCTTATCCAGCGGTATAATTTCATCGCGGACCATGGTTGAGATTTTCTCGCGAAGTTCAACAACGCGCGCTGACATTCCTAAATCCATTGCACCATGTTCCATTTGCATCACCTTTTTTATTTATTGTTGCTTTTGTCTTTATTATTGTCTGGCAGGTGAACATAGGCCAAGATGCTTTGTCAACAACTCAAACAACGAACAAAAATGACACTGCTTTTAAACAGGGATTCTTATGACAAATAGTGCAAATGATATTGATATTGCTGAGCTGAGTTTGTATTTGCGCCAGCACGTGCCAGAAATTGGTGGCATTATTAGTCTTAAAAAATTTGACACGGGGCAATCTAACCCAACATATTTGCTCACCTCGCAAACAGGAAAGTTTGTTTTGCGGGCTAAACCTCCTGGCAAGTTATTAAAGTCTGCCCATCAGGTTGATCGTGAGTTTCGGGTGATGCAAGCGTTGGGAAATTCAAATGTACCTGTGCCTAAAATGGTTCATTTATGCGGTGATGAAGAAAGTCCAATTGGCCGTATGTTCATGGTCATGGAACATGTTGATGGTCGTATTTTTTGGGATCCAGCCGTTCCAGAGGCCAAAGACAACATGGAACGCGGGGCTATTTATCAGGCAATGAATACGGCGCTGGCTAACCTTCATAGTGTTGATGTTAAGGCGGCAGGTTTGATAGATTTTGGCAAGCCCGGGTCCTATTATGAACGTCAAATTGATCGCTGGACCAAACAGTATTACGCCTCGAAAATGGATGAAATTCCTGCCATGGACCAACTGATTAACTGGCTTGAGAATAATCAACCAGAAGATGACGGCCAGGTGTCTATCGTCCATGGGGACTATCGTATTGATAATATGATTTTTGCCAGCGAAAGCCCAATTATAATGGCTATTCTTGATTGGGAACTTTCAACTCTTGGCCACCCGTTGGCAGATTTGGCGTATCAATGCATGCAGTGGCGTTTGCCCAATAAAGGCGATATGCGCGGCCTTGCGGGCATTGATCGTCAAGCGGTGGGCATTCCCACCGAGCAAGAATACGTTGATCGCTATTGCGCCCAACGTGGCATAGAAAAAATTGATAATTGGTCATTTTATTTAGCTTTTTGTTTCTTTCGTTTGGCAGCAATTATTCAAGGTGTCGGCAAGCGCGCCCTTGATGGCAATGCGTCAAACGCTGAAAAAGGTGCACGCATGGCAAAGGCGGTTCCATTGTTAGCAGGGGCCGCAATCCAAATTATCGAAAAGGAAACTTAAGGTGAGCAAAGACGGTTTAAAAAAGTTTAGCGGTAGAACTGTCCTTATCAGCGGCTCAACAGGCGGCTTTGGTCAATCTGCAGCACAATTATTTGCCGAGCAGGGTGCCCATTTGGTGCTCACCGATTTATCGCAAAATAAGTTAGAAACTCAATCAAAAGCACTAAAACAAAATGGCACCAAAGTTGAAGCCATAGCAGGCGATATTTCCGTTGAAGAAACGTCACGTCTTGCCGTTGAATTGGCCATATCAGCTTTTGGACAATTAGATGTCGCCATCAACAATGCAGGTATTGCTCATACTCAAGGCAAATTACCCACACTTGAATCAGATGAAGCTAAAAAGGTGATGGATGTAAATGTGCTGGGTGTGTTTTATGCCATGAAACACCAAATTCCTGTCATGCTTGCGCATGCAAAGCAAACAG
>Ga0256834_1002093_pt1 | contig 12892 bp, 14 predicted proteins | sample 4281140metaG_FD_190536 | JGI IMG/M metagenome (GOLD analysis project Ga0256834, IMG submission 190536) | Hydrothermal vent microbial communities from East Pacific Rise, Pacific Ocean - 4281-140 | ecosystem: Environmental > Aquatic > Marine > Hydrothermal vents | place: Pacific Ocean: East... | reverse complement strand
GAATACAGCTATACAGTTGATCTTCTTGTTGCCACTACAAATTTTAATATACCATACGATAAACTAAAAAATAATTTTGAAAAATTAAATATATCTTTCAAAGAAAATAAAATAAAATACGATAACTCTTCATTTATTTCTTTTGCTACACAATTTAAAAATATGAAGATTTCACTTTCAACATTTAAAACGAATAAAACCGTTATTAGAGTAACATATCCACAAGAGCTTGTAAATAAAGAAGCTATGAATAAACTCCTACACTATCTCAATCAGAAATTTTTTAATGTATAACTTACAAATATTAAATATGCATGGTATAATTATACTTGCCTCCTTACAAACACTATTCTTTTTTATGTTAGTGTTTCTCATTGGATTCTTACCAATTCCGTTTATTGGTTCCGTAATATTTCTTTTAATTTCGTTACTAATAGGAATACCCTTGAGTATGGCTATCTTTGGAGCTCTAATCGTTTTAATACTCAATATAATTTCGTTTATATTGTACACGTTGACGAAGTGAGAAAATGATATGGTTTATAATCGCCGTGCTCATTATAATGTTTTTAATCGATTTTATTTTTTCAGAAATACTTTCTCATAGGGAGCTTGAGCAAATCAAAAAAATACATTACCTTAAAACAAAGTCTCTCGAAAAATACTTAAAAAAAGGATTTGATTATATGTGTTTTGTTTTGTTTTTGTTTATTTTTAATGAAGAGTTGTTTTTTAGACTACTTCCAGCTTTATTTATATTAGCGATAACACGTAATTTGATATTTTTAGGCATAGTACTGGTTATATCAGCTCTTATAGATGCATTTTTACATAGATTCTCAATAGAAAGTATATTAGAAAAGGCTAATATTGAAATAAATGAAGATGTGCTTGATTTATATACTCTTATGGTATTTTGCTTACAAATAGTGCTTGCTTTTACATTCTACTTCGTACTCACACAAACATTAGTAATCAGCTTCCCAACCGCAATCGTTTCAGCTTTCCTCGTAACTTTGATAGTTCACTTTTTATATGATTTCATAATAATATTGTTGAGTTATGAAAGTCTTAGAGAAGCGTCGAAATAAAACAAGCTCTCTTCTAAATGTTTTGATAAGTTTGTACTTCTCGACTGGTCAGGATGTGTTTCTTTTAATATTCTTGATTTTAATCTATCTCTTGTATAGATAAGTATTTATATAAATATGATAAAAATAGAAGTATGAATGAAATACCTATAGAGAACGAAAAACTATATGAAACTTTAAAATTACTCAAGGGAAGTAAATCTTGGGATCAATTCTTTGAGGAGATTTTGTATACTTCTGAGAAATCATTATATCGAAAAATGGACGAATTAAATCGAAACATAGAAAAAGTAATAAAACTTCTAAAAGATGAGAACATAAGTAAAAAAATTGCGGTGTTGAAAGAGATATCAGAGGATGATTTTGAAAAGAAATATAAGGAAGAGCTTAAAAAAATTCTATGAAGGAACACACTTTTTAGTAACATTAAATGTTCTCTTTCTTTGTAATATAGGCGATGTCCACGCCATACTTGTATTTAAAATAGCTCCTACAATCCAAAACAACGCATAATAATAAGGATACTTACAAATACGGCAAACGATCAAGCTCTGTACTAAAAACACAATAAATATTAGTAATTTTATCCATAAATCGCAAAACATAAAAATAATTAGACTAAACAACCAATAAAAAATTCTTATTGAGGTCAGTATTCTCAAGTACCAAGGAGCTAAATTTAAATCAAACACAGTACCCATCAACCATCTCGCACGTTGTTTGTACATCGACTTGAGATCGTTTGGAGGTAAAGAATGTACACGAGTAAAACTCTTCCCAAACTTACAATTTGTTTTTAGCAAGCTCCATCCATATACGGTATCCTCTATTATCGTAGGGTAATCGGGTATGTATTTTAAATACTCTTTTCGTATTAACAATCCTCCACCCCATAAATAAAACACCAACCGCAAATCCAAAAATAGCTTCTCCTCGATCGAGAAAGCTAAACGTTGCATCTCCGTGACAATAATTTCTTTTCTCTTACAATTTCGTGGACTTTCAAATAAAAGAATAATATCTTTACCTTTTGGAATTTTTATTGGTGTTTCTGGGTGAGAGTCCTCATCAAGGAAAAGTATGTACTTAACATCTTTTGGTACTTTATAGTTACTGGCAAAATACAACAGGTCCCTTCCCTTTCTTATGGCATTACATTTAAAATCCTCGGGTGTTTTTATTATATCCACGTCTTTAATTTTTACCCCGTTATCCCTTACGGTTAGTACGACGATGTGCTTAAATTTTTCTTTGAGTTTTTTAATATTTTCAACAACAAAATCCTTAAGCTCAAAAGAAGATATAACAATTAATATCTCATCGTTCTTTAACTTTATTGTTTCTTGTTTTTTAAAGTAGTATATGGTAAATATAATCGCATAAATCAATACTGGTAACTCTATCAAATCGAAGATGAGCATCATATAAATATTAAGGTAATTGTATATATGGTTTCTGGTTTGGAACTACTGGTTTAGCATCAAAAACCTTAAATACAACCGCGTCGAGTATAGTATTATGAAATCCACAACTCTAAAATTTAAAGAAGATGAGTGGAAAATTCTTGAGAAAATTTCAAAACAAAACGGATACTCTTCTGTTTATTCATTCTTAATGGATCAAATAAGAACTATGATAAAAAATAAAGAGTATAGAGATTTAGAAGATAGAATAAGAGAATTAGAAGAGAAAGTAAATAAGTTGGATGATTTACACTTTAAATTGTATTTAAAAATAAACAGACTTTATTCTGAAATAAATGATATTAAAAAAAGAAAAGGTGTTAGGTATGGAAAATATAAGAGACATATGGGAAGAGATCGTAAATAAGTATAAAAATAATAATTATAAAAAAGAGCTTGGAACTTTCTTTGCATCCGATGTTCTTAAAAACCCGTATTTATTATGGTTGGAATATTACAATAAAATAAACACAAGTTTCAATTCACAACGCACTATGTGTTTAGGAATTGCGGTGCATGAATTCATTGAAAGAAACACTAATCTTGAAAAAGAAATCGATTTAGAAATTAAATTTAAAAAATACACTATCAAAGGACGACTTGATTTACTTGATCCAAAAAACAAAATTATATACGAAATAAAAACTTGCAAGAGCTTGGATTATGTTCCATATATTAATAATTTATGTCAACTTTCAATATATATGAGATCTGTAAACTCTAATTATGGTGTTTTGCTATACATTGATAAAAACACAGGAGAACACAAAAACATAGTAGTAAATAAAGCACTTTCAAAAAATTACTATTTAAAAGCTAAGAAATACTTCGACTATATGTACAATATATTAAAAATCGATGATGAAAAAGAAGTAATCAAAAGAGTTAAAAAATCTAAATTTTTCAAGGAAACAGAATACCAATTAAAATTTTATAATATTAAGATTTAGACTCTTTTTTTAATTTTTGTATAATTTGGTACATTTGATCTACGAGTTTATCAACTTGTCGATCACAATCTTGTAGAACTTTATGTGCTACTTGTTTAATTGTTTCTTTATCATATTTTTCTAAAATGAAACTATTTTCACAAAATATTAGAATTATATTAACTATAATAGATGCTAAAGCTAAATCTATTTTATTTTCAAAATACTTCCTAATTATTATTTTCAACTCCTCAGTTACAGGAGAAGGGTAATTCACAGGAATTATATTTTTCTTGTCCTCGGTCATATTTATATGCTCATCAAAAATATTATTTAAATATTTTCATATAGCTTTTTAATTACTTCTTTCTTATTGTTAAAGAACGGTACAAATTCTACATCTTTTTCTGAGGTTAACATACTAAGTAGTAACAATGTTTTATCCACAACGTCTCCCTTGCTCTCCTCTTCGTTTTCAATGCAGTAAAATCTTTTTTTCGTATTGGGATTAAAGAATCCTGTTCCAATAATGTTTTTCTCTTTCAAATAATTGGAAGAAGTTTCAATCAAGCTCTTATCCTTCTCAAAGTGGTGAAATATTACTGATTTACCTGTTTGAACCGCAAATATACAAGATATTGGAATCTCCTTGCCATAACAACTACCTTTACCGAAAAAAACAACAACGTCTGTTGATTTTATTTTCTCTGTGAATTCTTTAGTTTTTCTTTCAAGCTCTTTCTTAATGAATCTATCTTCGATCTCCATTTATCACACCATTTAGTCTCTTTTTTCTCTTCTTTTTTAGTGTATTCAAACGGGTTTTCAATGTTTTTTAATAACTTGTTTAATTCTTTCAGAATTGTTTTTATATTTTCTTTATTTTCCTTCGATAAATATTTGTAATACTTTGCCACCTTTTCAGCAAATTCGATTGCATCTTTTTTTAGTTCAATATACATCTCTGATTCTGTGCCAACGTTTTTCATTATCTTGGTCTCATTCTCTTCTAAAATGTCTTTGAAAAAGTAACTTAGAAAACTGTAATCGGTTTCGTCAAGCTCATATCCTTCCACATAATATAGCTTCGTATTTTTATCCTTGTATACCTTCATGCTATCACGTAGCCGTCCCTATCGTTTCCTTTGATTTTTCCTTCCTTCTTTAACTGATTAACTATTTTTTTAACCTCGGTTGATGCTATTGAGAAGTTTAGTTTATCTCTTAATTTCTCGTATATTTCTTTTGTTTTTATGTTTGGATTTTCTTTTATAATTTCAAGGATGTTTCTACTCAATACTTCTTCTTTCATACTCTTTGATACTTTTGATTTTTTAGTTGATACTGTTTTTTGAATTATAGCTATGAAATTTGCTACATTGATTGACTCAGGATAAAGTAAATTGTTAACGATTGGTAAAAGATCAGTTATTAACGAATTTATTTGAGTATAGAAATCATTAAGGTGTATTGGAGCGCTTATTAAAGTGTTTTCAAGCTCTAATGTTTTGTTTAAAAGACTTTTGAAAGCTGTTGAAATAATTGTTTTGTTTGCCAAAAGCTCGACTGTATAATTTATGCTTATTAGGTAGTCAAAAATAATTTGTAAAATTTCTGTAATAGCTCTTAGTTTTCTCACTATATTGATTTCTTGATTTGAAACTGTTTGTTTTAAAAGTGGATCGACTAAAAAGTTAAGTTCATTGTAATTTAAAACAAGTAAATTTTCAATCTCTTGTTTTAGAAAGAATAATTGATTTTTTAGTTCGACTGCGATCAAAGAACGATCCTCTTCGTTCCTGCAGTATTTTTTTATTAATATAACGTTAACATTTCCTGTATAAATTTGTTTTTTTAACTTCTGTAGAAATTTTTGTATTTCTTCGTCATTCATATAACTCATATTTATATTATATTTATATAAATTTGTCTGTGAAACATTTATATATATATTATATTTATATGAAACTAATATGAGGAATAAACTAAACTACATTATTTTATTACTAATCTTCTTTATTACTAATGTTCATGCTGATTACTACGTTATACCAAATCAAACACTAAAATTATATATACCTATATATAACAACAACTCGAATAGATTAATAATATACGCAGTATATCCACCAAAAAAATATTGTAAATTCAACAATACATTACTTCCAATAATTGTAAAGCCGTTTTCTGAGTATTATCTTCCAATATACTGTAAATTTCCAGAAGGAAAATACAATGTTTCTTTAAAGCTATTAGAAATAAATAATAAAAACTATCCATCAAAAATAATTTATCTAAACATAGTTTCCAAAAAATCTGATTTTTATGTATTGATAAATGGTGGTATAATAAATTCTACTAAATATTTATATAAGATAAAACTTGGAGACTTAATCAAAATAATATATAAAAATAATAAAATACCATTTCAATATCCAACTAAAATTAAAATACTATATATAGGAAATTATAATAACTCAACTTATTATATATACGCACGTGCAATAAAACCTGGATTCGATAGTATATACTTAAACAATTTAACGAGCATCGACTTTAAAATAACTATAAGTAAAAATATTACTAATTACTTAGAAGAGCAACAGTTAGTATATTTAATATATAATATAACTAACAACACCAACTATATGTTTAAAACGCTCCAGAATAACATTTCTAATCTATCTACCAATGTTAAAAAACAATACAGCGACTTAAAAAAACTTTTAACATCTTATTTACAACAATACCACAACATTCAACTTTCAAATAACAAAAAATACACTTACATAAACAAAACACTTAAAAACATAAGCTCTCTTCTACTTTCTTACTTAAAAGAGCTAAAACAGAAAGATAAGACTATAGAACAACTCGAAGAGCAAAACAAACAATTACAACTCGAAAATCAAAAACTAAAACAACAATTCACAAGTTTAAGCTCAAACGTAAACAATATAAACTCAAATTATATATATTACATGAACTTGAGCTACTTGTTATTTTTAGTTGTGTTAGTATTAATAGCTTCGTTAGTTTCTGGTGTTGTTTATGTTAAATTTGTTCTTTTGAAAAAATACAAACAGTATATTTCTTACTTGGAGAATAGGATTAAAAAACTAATCGAGGAGTGATAGCATGGAGTTGTACGAGGAAAAAGGTTATGTAAATATAAAATTTTACGTAAACGGAACTGAGCAATCGATAAACGAATTTGTAAAAGTATTCAAACATCTTAAGGCTAAAAGAATTAGTAATAAACGAGCTCTTATAAACTTCACCAAAACAAAAACTTTCAATCAAATGATTACAAAACTAAACTTTTATATTAACAAACTAAACTTAAAGTACGATATTAAGCTAATTTTTAGGGTTGAGAAAAGTCGGTATAACAAAACAGAGTTATTCTATACGACAAACAAACAAAAAATCGAAATAAAAACAAAAGAGGACGAGTTTATAATACTTTCTTTCAAAAAATCAATTAAAATAGAGATTTACGAAAAAATTGTTTTGGTTTATTATATATCGGCTAATTTGGAACAAGGATTCATTAAAAAGTTAATTGCTGAATACGATAAGCGTAATAATCAACTTAGAAAATTTATCGAAGACAAAGAAAATGTAATAGAGGATATTTTAAAAGATGCGGGGGTGGTGTGAATGTCTTTAAGCGACGAAATAAATAATCTAAAGAAAACGATCGAATTACTTTCACATAAAATATCTTTACTTGAAAATGAGGAAGAGAAAAAGAAGCAAGTAAGAAATTTAGTTGAGCAAGAGATTAATCTCAAAGCTGGCTCATACCTACTGTTTAATAAAATGAAAATAGTGAGCGACGATGTTTATTTTAAAGTAATAAAAAACAAAGTGCCGGTTTATGTGCATATTTTCTCGCAAAATAAACATAAATTGAAAAAGGTTGGCTACTTTGCTGGGGTAGAGGCTATGAGTAACAAAATTCTTGTTTGCCGAAATCTTGAATATGATGAGAGAAATAAGCAAGTAATACTTTATAAAGTAAAGAGATTGAATTTTACTACACAATTTTTGTGTACTGATTTATATGACAACGAAGGTAATCCAACTGATGCAATTATTCTAAGTCCACTTGCAAAAGAGTATTATACAAGCTATGATAGAGCTGAGTATGAAATGATGTTGTTTAATTATAAAATAGAGCTAAAGAACCTAAAAGAAGAGTTTAAGAAATATAAGAATAAATTCGAATATACTTATAATTACTTAGAAGATTTAATTGAACAGTTCCACAAAATTGATACTAAATGTACACGTTTTGAAATTGAAAGGCACAATCTATATGCTAAAATCTATGATTTAAGCCTACAGCTACAAGCAAACAAAACACTACTAAACAACACTATCAAGTTTATAAGCAAGTATAATTCTGTTTTGGGTGAAGATTTAAGCTACTTTATTGATGAGCTAATGAAAAAGATAGACGAACTTCAGCAAGCATTAATGCAACCGATGACGAATACAGTAGAAGATTTAATAACAAGCGCAAAACATAATCTACACAAACTTTCAGCTTTGAAAAGCTCCGATATGGAGGAGAAACTAAACGAACTCGAGCAAAAACTAAACAGAATTCAAGAAAACATGTATAAAACTAAGCAAGAGCAAGTTAAGAAACAAGAGCAAAAAGAAAAGAAAGAGGAATCAAGCTAAATTAAAAAGTAGTTTGCACTTACCGTATCCGAGCTCGTTGAATTTTCCGAAGTAAACTTCTTTATTAATTTTATTTATCTTCTCTTTCGTGTCGATTACGAAAATAATTAAACTTTTACTTGGAATTGCTTCGTAGAGCTTGTTGTCGATTGTTATTTGTTCAATATAACTCACATTATAGTTAACTTGTAGAATCTTAAAGTCTTTAACATATTCTTTTAATACTTCTTTTATTTTTGAACTAAAATACATTTGGTAGTCTACGAGGTGTGGATCTTGGAGTATGTTCAAAACAGGCAAGTTCATAGTCTTCTTTTTTAGCTTATTGAAAACAATACTGTCTTTTATGTTGTCAACTTTTAGAAAGAAATTATTGTTGCGTGGGAACATTGCATTTAGGTTAGAAACTTTCATAATCAAACGAGCAGTACAACTCATTTTCAACACATCTTCGGATTCAATGTCGCTTACAATACTCGATTGTACATACAACTTGACGCACTTCATATAATTATTTATATTTATATTATATTTATATACTTGTCTGGGCTAACTTTTTATATATTATAATAATTATACATAAATTATGAATAGGGTACATATGATTATGCTCTTCTTGGTAGTTGCTATTTTATTTGTTGATCTCTGGACAATAAGTAAAATAGGACTAAACAACTATTCTGGTAAGCTACTCGCGGTTAGCTTTACTATAATTACTGTAATTTTATATTTAGTATTAGAGGAAAAAACCAAAGAAGATAAAATATTTCTTTCAATTATTACAGCTTTGGCGATTATTTTCTCTCTTAAATATTTAAGTCTCTTATTTGCCATACCTATAGCTATTGTTCTTGCTGTTCTTTTGTTTTACCATGTTTACAAGGACCTTAGACTTTCAAAAATAATGTTACTACTTCCAGTTTTGATTAGCTCTGTTTATCTTGTTAGTTTCCTTACAAAACCAATAGTTCTTACAGGAACAACTGGTTACGCTATAATTCACCAGTCATTACTTCCAAGGGCAACTATTCTTTCAATTAAGAAAAACACAGTAACTTTTCAACAAACAAGATACATAGAAATAGAAAAAAACACAGGTAAAGTTTATCAAAGTCCAAAAGCAACCGATTGTGTTTTAAACACAGCAAATGGAAATGTTTTTTGTTTTAGTTTCGTTGGCGAGAAAAACAATGAATATTTTATACAAGGACAAATTTTTACAAGCTCTGGCGAACAAACATGCTACATTATACTTTATCCAAACAACACATATAAAAGTAATTGTCCATACGTGCAAAAAGTAACTTACATAGGTTTAAGTAAAAACTTTTTCAGTTGGCCAAGTGGTACAACCGTTTACACTTATTCATTAAAATATAGTATAACTTTTAACGAGTCAAACTTTGCAAAACTATTAAACTATAATTTAAATGTTGTAAATTGTAAATCATTTGCTAATGGAACTTGTTTAATTAAACAAATAAAAGTAACTTTAAACACTTGGGGATCAAAAGAGTATTATATACATAGTTTTTACATTACATACGATAATAAAGTAATTTATAAACTAAACTTAAAAAACACAATGACACACTACTGGTCAAAAACCATAAACGTTAACGCATTCGGAAAATCGAGAGTAATTTGTATGAATGTAGAACTAACCCCATGGCACGTTACGAAAAAACCAATATTTTTAAACATTTGTGAACCTTTGCCTGTCTCGTGTATAAACTATTCATATCTTGAAATGATTTCCAAAAAACTACATACCTACTTCACCCCATACCAAATCCAAGCTAAAATAAACATTAGTAAAATCAAGTTACCTTACGCTTATGTTAACATAACTTTCAACAAACAAAGTTACGGTAAAAAGGTTGGTTTGGTGGTGTACAACAATAATAAATCCAGTCCAACTCTACAAGAGAACTTAACGGGTTCATGCAAAGGTAATACTTGCTATAAAGTAGTAAAAATACCTTTGCCAGCTGTGAATAAAACAAACAACATAAAACTGCAGTTAATCGGCGGTCCGAACAGTAAAATCATCTCTCAAGCTCATATGAGCTATAATCCGATTAAAAAGATAATGAAAGCAAAGAATATGACGACTACAGAGAAAAAGAAAATGATACAGCAAACAATGAGCAAAATACAACACATGCAACGCACTTACAGGCCAATGTATCACAATAAAGCTCCTCCACTTGAGAAGGAGGAGCAACAAACAAACATGGTGTCCAGGGGCTGTAAAATACTTTTGGGTATATCAATCGTATTCATGATCGGTATGATGTTTTTAGTCTAAACTTTTTATATTAAATTAAGTAGAATATATTTATGAGTCGCAAGCTACTACTACTTTCGTTAGTATTTTTACTATTTCTTATAAATGTTAAGGGTGCAGTTATATATGTCAACTCGACCAATTGTTCTACTCAGTTTAAAAAAGTTAAACCCGGGGATACGATAGTTTTTGTAAATGGTACTTATTCAAACGCGACTTGTGGTCCAATCGATGCGTATAATATTACATTTGAGTTATATAATAATACAACAATTGTTTACTGGAATGGTCCATTGTTACTTATAAACAACAACACCACAGTTACAAATTTTTATTATAACTTCTTTCCTTACAATTTAAGTTATTCGTATGGAATTGTGTCTGGTTTTGCTTCGACAAACAAAAATAACACACCAACCAATTTACAAATACAAATAATTTCTCCATTGAATTCAAATTGTACCTTAACTTTTAATTTAATTGGAAATAAGGGTGCTGAATATTATTTTGGAGAAATAATTAGTAGTAACTCAAGTTTATATATAGTTAATTCAAGTATGATGCATTTTACTGTGTTAAGTTCTGGGTTTAATATTATTATAAATAATTCACTTTTTGGACTTTTTCCTTGGGAGACACCAATAAGTTATATTTTGGCAGAGAATGTATATGTAAACAATTCAAGAATTGGATTAATACCTGTAAATAATAGCACTATATCTTTTAACTTTGTTATAAACAACAGTTCTGTTTCTTTGATTGGTAATTTCAGTATTACTAATCTTACTGTTAATAATAGTAATTTAACTTTAAACAATATAAATCTAAAATCTAATTACTTATATTTAAATAACTTATACATTTACAATAGTAATTTTGGAATGGGAGCATATACTCACGTTAAAACAAATAAACTGTATGTAAACAAAGCTCTTTTACAAACCATAATTGAATATGAATACTATTTAAATAATTCAACACTTAAAAATTTGATTTTAAATACAAGTATAGTTAGTTATAATACAACAATACTTAATGCAAAAATCGCAAGTATTAACTTAACAAGTAATTATACTACACTATCAAACATTACTTTTATAAATACAACATATTTTAACTCTACTTACTTTACTCCAACAACGAAAATTTGGTATTTCACTCCATCTTTTATTGTTATTTCATGTTTTTCTAATTTAAGCGCGACAAACTTATATTCAAACAGTTCAAGTGTTTATAATTTAACGATTGGAACTTCTATTTTTCCTAATTTCACACTTTATAATTTTACACTTACAAATAGTAATATATCCACATTTGAATATTTACAGCTTGGTGGTATACAAACATCAACCATACAAAATGACTATTTAAAATCAAATTACATAAAAATAAATCCATGGGCTTTTATACCAAAAAATACTATAATTCAAAACTCAAAAATAATTTCGAATGCTGGTAATGTTATTACATATACTTTAAATTATAGTATAGCAAACACAACTAAATTACTTACTTTCAATGTTTTAAATAGTGTAGTAAATAGTGAAATTCAAGAAACTGGCTTGTATTTAAACGTTAGCATATATAACTCAAGTGTTTACAAAAACATAACAGTTTACTCAAATCTTTCAATAAACGATAGTAAACTATACAATAATGTACATATATATGATTTATGCTTTAAAGGTACATCAAATTATTTAATATCAACTATTCAAATAGAAAATTCAGAACTGTATAATGCTACTATTTTAGCTAACATAACAACTATATTAAATTCAAATGCTAACAATATAACAATAATAAATGAAACAAAGTTTGGAGTCTATAAGTATTATGTAAACCCAATTGTAAAAATTTCAAGCTCTACTATCAATTATTTACTTTTCAAGCCAGTTTATAATTTAAACATCGATAATTTAATAAATAAAGAATGTATCGTGTATGATTTAAACAGTGCGCAAATATACATAAACAACATTACAACCAATAATCTAAAAATTTACAACCAAACAAAAACAACAACTCTAACAAACTCAACTGTTTCAAATATAAATATTTCAGCTTCTGGTAATTTATTACTAAATAACAACAAATTAGGTAACACATACATTAAAAACAACAACATAACACTAACCAACAACAATATAAGCGCAACAAACGTAAACATTCAAATGCTAAACAACACATCAAAACTTTACCTAAACTATAACTTAATAAACACGAGCTCACTAACACTTACAACATTTAGCATGTATCCAAACTTCACAGGTTACATTAAACTTGAAAACACAACGTTTAAAGTACTAAATCCACACCTAATCCCTTTCCAACTCAATTATAACTATTACATTTACAACGTAACTTTAAACAGCGAATCAATTTTAAACGGTAATGTCACAAACACAAGCGCTTACGAAATTA
>Ga0256834_1002092_pt1 | contig 12899 bp, 10 predicted proteins | sample 4281140metaG_FD_190536 | JGI IMG/M metagenome (GOLD analysis project Ga0256834, IMG submission 190536) | Hydrothermal vent microbial communities from East Pacific Rise, Pacific Ocean - 4281-140 | ecosystem: Environmental > Aquatic > Marine > Hydrothermal vents | place: Pacific Ocean: East... | reverse complement strand
CAATTATTCGTTTATTACGTCTTTGGTCGTAATTTTTGCAGTAGTCCTAGCAGTTAGGTTTTTCATTCTTATTCAGAATCAATTTAAAGAACAGCTAAAACTCCAAAACAAACGATTAGAAAAACTGAATCTTGAAAAAAGTGATTTAATGAAAATTGTAGCACACGATTTAAAAAACCCATTAACACAAATTAAGGGTTTAGTATCAGTTTTGGAGCTAAGTAATAACCAGTTAAACCAAGAGCAAAAACAGTTAATCGATAAAATTAAAGGAGTTACAGATAATCAGCACAAACAGATAACCGGATTTTTAGATGCAGAGTATTTTGAAACAGCCTTTGAGGAGGTAAACCTAGAAAAGGTTGAAGTAAGAAAAATTGTAGAAACTGTATTAGATGGATTACTTGCACAAGCAATTGCAAAGGGAATTAGATTAAGCTATATTAAAAACTCGAAAAAAAATTTAACCATAAACGGAAGAGATATTTGGCTCTATAAAATCATCTCTAATTTAGTTTCTAATGCTATAAAATTTTCTCACTCAGGTACAGAAATTACAATTGAAGTAAAATCAAATAATGACGATGTGCTTATATTAGTTAGAGATCAAGGCCTTGGAATTAATAAGGGGGAAGTAAGTCTTATTTTTAAGAAGAATAAAAAATTAAGTGCTATGCCAACAGCCAATGAAAGCTCCTCCGGGCTTGGGTTATATATTGTAAAAAAATATGTGGATGAACTTCGAGGTCAGGTTTGGGTTGAAAGCGAAGAAGGAAGAGGCTCTACATTTTTTGTGAGAATTCCCCGTTTTCCTGATGTTAAAATGCGCATTAGATAAATCTGAAAGAAACAAAACCTGTAGTTTACCTAATTCAGAACCTTGAGTCCACTCCAAAAACTAACATATTTCATAAAATGGGTTATGTTAGATGAGATTTTTATTTTTCGAAACCCGATAATACCTGAGTATTACATAGTTGAGAAAAATGGGAGTAACTTCTTAACAGTTGCAAATAACTCCCTATTCATTAATTAACCTGAATTAGCTTATTACTTTTACAATTATTCATTCAATATTAAATCATTATTTAAATGAAACTAACTTATAACAAACTAATATGGATGCTTAGTGTAACCAGCACCCTCTTTTCGTGTTCACAACAAGATAAAATAGAAACTAACCAACCTATGCAAGTTATTGATAACCACACGTATGCAAAACCTAGCGAAGCTTTAATTACCCACTTAGATTGGGATGCAATTATTGATTTCGATTCTAAAAAAATTATAGCTACCGCTACTTATAACATTTCTATTTCTGACAACGCTAAAGAAATTATTTTAGATAGTAATGGCCTTTTGGTTAATTCTGTGAAAGATGGAAATGGGAAAGATTTGGTTTATTCTATCGGTAAAGAACAGCCATTTTTAGGAAGCCCGCTTAAAATAGAAATATCGCCTTCAATAAAAAAGATAAGTATAAGTTACAAAACTGGAGAAAGTGCTGAAGCCTTACAATGGCTAACCCCAAAGCAAACTGCTGATGAAAATTCACCATTTTTATTCACCCAATCTCAAGCTATCTTGGCACGAAGCTGGGTGCCTGTACAAGATTCACCTGGCATACGTTTTACGTATAATGCACATGTAAAAGTGTCCAAAGGAATGTTAGCGTTAATGAGTGCGACTAACCCTACCCAAGTTTCGTCAAATGGTGAATATGATTTTGTAATGGACAAGCCTATTCCTGCCTATTTACTAGCATTAACTGTTGGTGATATTGTTTATCAAAAATTGAGTGAGAGAACAGGTGTGTATGCAGAGCCTTCTGTCATAAAAGCCGCAGCCTATGAGTTTGCAGATATGGAGCAAATGGTTGAAGCTGCCGAAAAGCTTTACGGGTCTTACCAATGGGGGGTGTATGATTTAATTGTGCTTCCTCCAAGTTTTCCTTTTGGTGGTATGGAAAACCCTATGCTAACTTTTGCAACGCCTACTATTTTGGCCGGAGATAGGTCCTTGGTTTCTTTAGTGGCTCATGAACTTGCGCACTCTTGGTCGGGCAATTTGGTAACTAATGCCACTTGGGACGATTTTTGGCTTAACGAAGGCTTTACGGTGTATTTTGAAGAACGAATTATGGAAGCTGTGTATGGCAGAGATTATTCCGAAATGCTTGCCCTGCTTAGCCTACAAGATTTAAAAGAAGAAATAGAAAGTATCTCCTCCGGAAAAAATCCCGAAGACACAGAGTTAAAATTAAATTTAAAGGGTAGAAACCCAGATGATGGCATGACCTCCATAGCCTATGATAAAGGCTATTATTTTTTAAGGTTAATAGAAGAGCGTGTTGGAAGAAACATGTTTGATGCCTTCTTAAAAGATTATTTTACTTCTAATGCCTTCCATTCTATGACGACAGAGGCATTTATTACCCAGCTTAATGAAAAACTATTTGAGAAAAATGGCCTTACCGTTGACGAGCAATTATATACCGATTGGATATTTGGGCAAGGGTTACCAGAAAATTGTCCACAACCAACATCCGATAGGTTTGCTAATGTTGAAAGAGTTGTTGAAAATTGGACGAATGGCACTAAGCTTGAAAAGCTTTTCACTCCGGAAGACATTATCTCTCAAAAATGGAGTTCGCACGAATGGCTTCACTTTTTAAGAAGTTTACCAGAAGACTTGAGCTTGGAACAAATGAAAAAGCTAGACAACATGTTTGAGTTTACCTACTCCGGAAACTCAGAGATTTTGGCTGCTTGGATGGTGCATGTAATAAAGCACCAATATAAGCCGGGTTATCAAAACTTGAAAAACTTTTTAATTAACACAGGAAGGCGTAAATTTTTATCTCCTCTTTATATAGAAATGGCTAAAACAGAAACAGGGTTAGAAATGGCCAAAGAAATTTATACAAAGGCTCGACCTAACTATCATTTTGTTTCATCAAGTAGTATAGATAAGATACTAGATTGGGAAGATTAATAAACGCATGAAAACTAAAAACATTAACGGCCACCCGTTTGTAGAATACACTCGAGATACATACGGGGCAGAAGAAATGCTAGAGCGATCTGCTACCTTTTTTCACTGGCTAGATACACGAAGAACAGTGCGAGACTACTCAGATAAACCAGTACCTAAAGAGGTAATTGAAAACATTATTAAGTCGGCCTCCACAGCACCCTCTGGTGCACATAAGCAACCTTGGGTATTTTGTGTAGTATCTAACCCGAACTTGAAAAAGAAAATTAGAATTGCTGCTGAAGAAGAAGAAAAAGAAAGTTATGCCAGACGGATGAGTGAAGAATGGTTGGAAGACTTAGAGCATTTAGGCACCAACTGGGAAAAGCCGTTTTTAGAAATGGCCCCTTACTTAATTATTGTATTTAAAAAAGTATACGATTTTGATAAAAAGGAGGAAAAATCTAATAACTATTATGTGAATGAATCCGTTGGACTGGCAAGTGGTTTTTTGTTAACGGCCATTCATAATGCGGGCTTAGTAGGTTTAACTCATACGCCCAGCCCAATGGCTTTTTTATCCAAACTACTAAACCGTCCTTCAAATGAAAGGCCTTTCTTATTAATACCAGTAGGTTACCCTGCTGATGAAACTTATGTGCCACAACTAACACGGAAACCCTTGGAGGAAGTAAGTGTTTTTTATGAGTAATATTGAGGTACCAAAATAAGAAGTTATTCTGAAAAGGGGGATTTTTAAAAACATGGGAAATGATGGAATCACAAAGGGTTCCTTTTCTTTTCCGAGGTACGAGGAATCTTGTGAGGCTAGAAAGTTATCTTCAAAAAGCAGAAGATTCCTCGTACCTCGGAAAAAAAATAGAATAATTTGGAACTTCTTTATACAAACCCGTCAACAGTCACTCTATTAGCTATTGGGTTTGTTATAAAATTAAAAAACACTTTGAGAAGTCAGTCAGTAACAAGATACAAATGAAAGCAATACTTCAATCAAAGTTTGGAAGCGTAAGTACGCTGTACATTGGTGAAGCCGAATTACCAATAATCAAACCCAACGAGGTTCTTATTGAAGTTTATTATTCCGCTCTTAACCGAGCCGATATACTACAGCGCAAAGGCAAATACCCTCCACCAAAAGGAGAATCTTCTATTTTAGGCTTAGAGGCTTCTGGAGTGATTAAAGCAATAGGAAAAGATGTTACAGCATTTTCAGCAGAAGACAAAGTGATGGCCTTATTGGCTGGAGGTGGGCAAGCCGAATATGTGGCAGTTAATGAGAAGCTGGTAATGAAAATACCTGAATATGTTTCGTTAGAACATGCTGCAGCCATTCCTGAAGTATTTTTAACAGCTTACCAAGCATTATTTTTTGAAGGAAAAACAAAACCGGAAGATGTAGTTTTAATCCATGCCGGGGCTAGTGGAGTTGGTACTGCAGCTATTCAGTTAGCAAAATCTAGAAACTGTACTGTTATTACCACTTCATCAACTTTAAAAACTGCTACTTGCAAAAAACTGGGAGCAGATTTGGCAATTGATTATCGAAATCAAGATTTTGCAGATGAAGTAGATGGATATACTGATGGGAATGGAGTAAATATTATTCTTGATTTTATTGGTGCCCCCTATTTTAAGCAAAACCTTACTTGTATTGCGTTGGATGGAACCCTTATGATGATTTCTGTTATGGGAGGAGTTAAATTGAAAGATGTCAATCTCTACCCCATTCTTCAAAAAAGAATATCTATCAAAGGGACTACACTACGTTCCAGGTCTGTTTCTTATAAAATGGAGTTAATCACGGCCTTTTTAAACAACTTTGGAAAAGAACTGGCTACAAATAAAATTTTGCCTATAATAGACTCTGTATTTAACTGGAATGATATTGCCAAAGCACATAACTATATGGAAGCCAATAAAAACAAAGGCAAAATTGTATTAAAAATTAAGGAATAGACCAACCTACACAATCATTTCTCGAATAGTTTTAGCATAAGAACGGCTTACAGAGTATGCCTTTTTATTATTCATAACAACAGACAAACCACCATTTGCATGCTTTTCTAACTCTTGCAAATGATTTAAATTAATAATTGTGCTTCGATGAATTCTAATGAATAAAGCAGGATCTAACCTTGTGGCTAGCTTAGAAATGCCAGATGAACTCACAAATTGGTCGGTTGCCGAAGATATAATGGTATAATCTCCGGAAGCCTCTAAACAAATAATATTAGAAACAGGTAGGTTTACAAGCTTCTCCGATTTTTGAACAAACAAATTGGGACTAAAATTTTGAGATTGCTGCTGAGAAATTTCATCGATTAACCGCTCAAAATTTTTATCGTTGTTCTTTATTCGTTCAATAGCTTTTCCTACTGCTTTATCAAAACGGATTTTGTCCAATGGCTTCAATAAATAATCAATGGTGTTTTTCTCAAACGCCCGAATGGCATATTTATCATACGCAGTACAAAATATTACAAATGGCTCATGGTTTATTTTTTCTAGTACTTCAAACCCATCTTTGCCCGGCATTTGTACATCTAAAAAAATTAGGTCTGGCTTTTGTTCATTAATTAATTTAATAGCCTCGCTAGCCTTTCCAGATTCAGCAATAATTTCTATTTGCTCAAAATCTTCTAAATATTCAATCACAAACTGGCGAGCGAGCTGCTCGTCATCAATTACTATACAGCTTATTGTTTTTTCCATGGTATTTCAAAATTTACTGAATAGCCATCTTCAGAAGCATTGGTTTTTAATCTTGATTTATAATTAAACATATTAATAAGGCGCTCATTGGAGTTTTTTAATCCAACGCCTGAACTACTAGTTTCGTATTGCGAATTATTATTTATACCAACTCCATCATCTTTAATTTCAAACAACACGGCTTCTCCCTTTTTATGAATTAATAAGGTAATTGTCCCACCTTCTTCTTTTGGAGATATGCCATGTTTTACCGAATTTTCCACCAATGGCTGTAACACCATTGGTGGTAGTTCAACGCCTAAGCAGTCAGCATCAATATCTTCTGTATAAACTAAACGCTCTCCAAATCGGACTTGCTGAATGTTGATATAATTTCTTATGAAACTTATTTCTTCTGCCAGAGAAATGGAAGGCTGATCGTTTGAATCAAGCGCATAACGGATAACTTCGGATAACATCGACATCATTTGCCGTGCTTTAATTTTATCTGTACCCATTAAAGTGCTAATGCTATTAAGTGTATTAAACAAAAAATGAGGATTTATCTGAGATTTTAGCAAAGCCATTTGCATTTGGTTATTTGCTATGGCAAGCTTGGTTTTGTCCTTTTCGTTTTGCTTAATTGTTTCAATATATCTAATAATATAATACACAGTTATAGCAGTAACATACTGTAAGTTATATTGCATAGATGCCACCCCAAGTTGCACTAATAAATATTCTTTCCATTCATCATACGATGTAAAATCATCTAAGTAATACTCGAAAAAATAACTAACCGAGGCCAAAATTATAAAAGAGATAATGAGGCCAAATAAATGCCCAACAATTTGCACAATTATTCTTCGTTTAAATAATAATGAAGACCATTGCCAGGCCACCCAAGCCATTGCACAAACCGAAATATTTAAAAGAATTCCATTAATAAGGGTTGACGGAAATGGCCTGAACATTAAATATTGAAAAGTAACCCCAATGCCAAATATTAAGGTAAACCAAAGACAAAGAATTAAAAACGCCTTGCCCCAAATAGTAGATATGGAAATATGCTTTAGCAAATTAGGTTATTATTGGTTATCAAAGTTAAAGGTATTGTGATAACTGTTATAGTTTATGTTATTTAGCATCCAAAATAAGTAATTTATGCGAAATCTATTTTTTGTGCTTGCATTATCATTTATTGCTACCAACCTGTTGGCTCAGCAAAAAACAATTACAGTCTCTGGCAGGGTAACCGATAAAGAAACAGGCGAGGCACTAATCTATGCAACCGTTGGACTGAGAGGAATACCTATTGGCACCATTTCGAATGCCAAAGGAGAATTCGATTTTCACATTCCTGGAGAGTATGCTGCCGAAACTTTTGTGATTAGTATGATTGGCTATGAAAGCTATATTGCGCCTGTTACCAAAGCCGAAGGCATAACCAAATTTAAACTAAATAAGAGTTTAACTGTTTTAAGCGAAGTTGTGGTGGTTGATTCCTTATCTGCCGGAGATATATTTAAAATTGCTATTAATAGAATTACCAAAAACTACCCTATGGAGCCCGTAGAAATGGATGGTTTTTATAGAGATGTAAAAATGGTAGGAGGTAAATATGTTTCACTATTAGAGGCTGCCATAACAATTTATGACAAAGACTACGAAGCACCAAAAGATTATACAAAGGTTAGAGAGCGAGTAGCTATTAAGGAGATTAGAAAAAGTTACGATTATGACTTTGCCTACGCCAAGTATTTTGAAGAGTATAACCTACTAGAAGATTTACTACTCGACAATGTAATTAAATACAGATCGTTTAATGATGAGCCTCTTTTTTACCAGTTATTACAACGAAAAACAGTTATTGGTTCTGACAATAAACCCCTCTACCTTGTATTTATTAATCAACCGGGTTACGACCTTAAAATATTTATCGATCCAATAACGTATGGGATACTGAGACTCGAATTTGGGTATGGCAATGGTATAGAGCCTATATTTAATTATAAGCGAAGCAGAAAATTAATGCATAATGTAATGCGATTAGATAAGCTAATTGAGTTCGAACTTCATAATGAAAAATTGTATTTGAAGTATATAAAAACGCAATACAAAAATGTGTGGGTGAATACAGAAACTGGCAAACCTGACCAAACAACGCAATTGTTTCAAGAGTTACTAATCAATAATATTAATACCAAAGACCCTAGTTGGGTTTCCAGTGCAAAAAAGATGAAGCGTTATGGGTTACAATACCAGCACAAGGATTATAATAAAGCCTTTTGGGAAAATTATAATGTAATTAAAGAAACTCCTTTGAACAAAAAAATAATACGCGATTTAGAAGAAAATGGTTCGTTAGAAAAGCAGTTTGAAGATAACTAACCTACTATTTTTAGCCATTTATCGGCTAATAATGCAATTCATCGAGATCCTCCTTGCAAACAAATAGAAAGGTTGTTCTTTTGAATCAACAAGCCAACTAATAGAAGTAAAATCCTTCGGGCGATAGACTTAATTGCTATCAGTTCGGAGGATTTTTTACGTTAACCCAACGCCAATTAATCAATCTTTATACCTGTAAACCAAAGCTGGAAGCCTCCATCTGCTGATAAATGATTAGTTGCTATTTTAACACCTTCCACAATTTGGTAATCCTCCCAAGTAGTGCTTAAAGAGGGTTCTACCTTACCCCCTTTTCGAAAACTCCATTCTTTAATTTCAAGCTGCTCATCAATGTAAAAATCATAGGCATCGCCAGGTGTATAACCATCCTTGTTATTATAAATAATTATTAATTTGGTTAACAGTTCTTTTGAAATTGGGCTCTCAACATTCTGTTTAATGCTATACGTAAAACCAGTATCCCACATTAACTGAAAGGGGAATAAGAGCCAGTATTTATCATTAATAAAGGTGTGATCAAGCTTTTTCTGATCCTCTGTAAAGTTTGAGTGATTAAAGCTAGTGGTATCACCATTACTAATAAGCGTAACTGCCCCTGTGTTTGGTTGCCAAACCCAAGACCGAGCAACACCAGTTTTGCCTTTTTTTACATTAAATGTATAATGGCAGGTTGTAGCATAATTAAAATTAGAAAACCCATAGGCTTCTGCTAATTTCTCAATATAAGAAGCCTCTCCTTTTATCGGAAAGTCTATCACCAACGTACCATCTCCCAGATACTGCTCTATGCTTAAGCCTTGTAGCTCAAGCCCTTTTTCTTCGGCTAATTCATAGGCAAGTGCTTTAATTTTCTCAGGAGATGGCATTACCAGAGGCTTGATTTTAACCTTAACTTGAACCACTTTATTTGCTTTAATAATTTTCTTTTGAAGGTCTTTAAACTTTATATCTGATTCAGCAGTAATACCCACAAAGTTTGATACAATGCCCAAGGTTTCTTTAGCTTCATCAATATAATTAACAATAACCACATTGGCATTGGAGTCAATTTGCTGTTGCTTCATTCTCATTTCATCCACTAACGAATTGAGTGCGTCACTTTTATAACTTCCTTCGAAACTACGACCATAAATGGTATAATTATCTACCTCAATAAGTTGAGGTTCTACTTTATCAAACCCTCCAAATTTATAATTAATAGAAAACCCCACTACCAATACGATAGCTCCAATAATAAAATACTTTTTCATGAACAAATGTTAATATGAACTTAGTAAGTAACTGCACCAAGTTTAAAAGACATACCTAAGGCCAATACCAAACTGAAATTTAAAAAAAGAAGGTTCAAGTTTCATATCGTAAAATACATTGGTTTCCAAAAATGCAGAAATTGGTAGGTCAAAATAAGAATACTCTAATCCAAAATGAACTTCTGGCCCAAAATAATCCCACTGTTTGGTAGTAGATCCAAATTCAACCAGACCCAGCCCAATGTCTTCATTATATCCATATAATACTTCTGCAAACCTCATTTGCCAACCAAAGCCAGCGTATAAATCTAACCCTTTTAAAAATTTGGGCCCTTCGTGATAAAAGCTTACTTTGCCACTAAAAAACAAATCCTTTTCAACTTGGTGGTTAAGATAGACAAAGGCAGTGTCTGGCCCAGTTAATGAGTTTTCGTACAATTCCTGATAACGATCTTTATAGAGGCCATAAGCGGCTATGCCACCATCGATTGAAAAGGCAATCCATTTGGTAGCATAAAGTTTGTAGGTTAATGCAAAGGGATCTCCTGCTCTAAACCCTATACCTTGGTAAGGGTATTCGCTAGGGTGAAAAATGGGGCATATTACCGCCATTTTTTTGTTCATCTTAAATTTTAAGGGCTTTTTAGTATTGCCATAACGTTGCGTTAGGCTCCCTTTCTTCTTTTGTGCAAAAGAATAAGAAAAGCTCAAACATAAGGCCAATAATAGAATTGATTTCATTTTACCCATTCCAGCAAATATACATCTAAAATTCAATAGGAATATTTGGTTATAAAATTAAACCACAGCTTTGTATTGCATGCTATGTAACTGCGCATAAAATCCATTTTTTGCAATTAAATCTTCATGATTGCCTACTTCTTTTACTTCTCCCCTATCTAATACAATAATTTTATCGGCATTTTGAATTGTAGAAAGCCTGTGAGCAATCACAATAGATGTTCTCCCTTTCATCATACGAGAAATAGCATGTTGAATCATTTCTTCTGTTTCCGAATCGATGGAGGACGTGGCTTCATCTAACACTAAAATACTTGGGTTATACACCATGGCTCGCACAAATGAAATAAGCTGTCTTTGCCCTACACTCAAACCTAACCCTCGCTCCAGCACATTATAGTTTAGTCCTCCAGGCAATTTATCAATAAATTTGTTGGCTCCAACCAGTTCAGCCGCTTCTAATATTTTATCTTCTGTAAGTTCTTTATTTCCCAGGGTAATATTATTTAAAATTGAATCGGAAAACAAAAATACATCTTGTAACACAACACCAATACGCTTACGCAAATAGGCTACTTTATACTCTTGCAAAGGCTTGTCATCCAAACGGATTTCTCCTTTACTTATTTCGTACAGCCTGCTTAATAGGTTTATGATGGAAGATTTTCCAGCCCCAGTGGCTCCCACAATTGCAACTGTTTGACCCGGTTCCACATGGAGCGATACATCCTTTAAAACATAATTTTCCTCTTCATAAGCGAACCAAACTTTATTAAATTCGACTTTCCCTTTAAAACTATCAGGCGCATAATTGCCATCATCTATCACAAAATCTTTATTATCTAATAGGTTTAAAATGCGAGAAGTACTAACAATGCCTAATTGTAAGGTATTAAACCGATCTGCAATTTGGCGAACTGGCCGAAAAAATAATTGAATGTACATTATAAAAGCAATGAGCATACCAATACTAACCCCAGTAATTTCTTCGTGCAAAGCAGCTTTTGCTCCATACCAAATAAGCAAACCAATGCCAGTAGCACTAATTATTTCAGCCACAGGAAAATAAATAGAATAGTAAAGCACAGAGTTGATATTGGCTTTTTTATGCTCTTGGTTAATGGCCTTAAATTTCTTTAATTCAGATTTTTCGCTATTAAATATTTGAACAATACTCATGCCCGTAACATGTTCTTGCACAAAGGTATTTAGGTTGGCTACTGCATTTCTTACCTGATTAAAAGACACCTTTATCTTTTCTTTAAATACATAGGTAGCAAACAGCATTATCGGAAAAGTAATTAAGCTAACCAAAGCCATGCGCCAATCTGCATAAAGCATAAATCCAATGATAAAAAACAGTTGTAAAAGGTCTCCAACTATGGCAGCTAATCCCTGACTAAAAACTTCTGATAATGTTTCAATATCTGAAATTACCCTTGTTACCAATCTGCCAATAGGTGTTTTATCAAAAAAACTAAGTTTAAGGTTAATAAGGTGTTCGTATAATTTCACCCTTATATCTTTAATAATATACTGCCCCACCCAACCCGATAAATAGGTATGTAAATATTGGATAATGGCCTGAAAAACCAATAAACCCAGCAACAGATAAATCATGTTAATTAGGCCACCATAATCGCCATTGGCAACATCATTGTCTAACGTAAGCTGAATTAAATAAGGCCTAACAGGAACCAAAACGGCTGTGAGAAGCGTAAGAATAATGAGGAAAAAGAATTGAATTTTATACGGTTTTATAAACTGCATAAGCCGTTTAAGCACGTTCCAGTCAACTACCTTTCCTGTTACTTTCTCTTTTGTACTCACTTAATACCTATTTCTTTTATTTTGGATATTTAACTTCACAAAGATACAGACCTTTTGCTGGCACAGACCTTCCTGCTACTTTTCTATCTTTCTGCGCTATAATTTTTTTTATATCTTCAGCCTTAAGCTTCCCTTCTCCTACATCCAACAAAGTACCAACTATAGTTCTTACCATACTTCTTAAAAACCGATTGGCAGAAACATAAAAGATAGCTCCTTCTTTGCTCTCAACCCACTCAGCCCGAGTAATGGTACAAATAAAATTATTTGCTTCCGTTTTTACTTTACTAAACGATTGAAAATCGTGCTCTCCTATTAAGTAACTTGCGGCTATGTTCATAGCATCATAGTCTAAAGGATTACGGTGATAATAATACTCGTTTTCGCCAAACGGAGTCTTTTTTGTTCTTAAGTGATACTCATAACTTCTTTTAATAGCATCGAACCTTGCATGCTGTTTATCCGAAACCGGCATTATACTATTAATAATAATGTCGTTTGGTAAAATTCCATTAAGCCGAAATAATAAACTTTCTATTTCAATATTATCTGCAACATCCACATGAAATACCTGTTGTTTGGCATGTACCCCTGCGTCTGTTCTTCCACTTCCTATTATGCTTAAGCTTTTGTTTTTCAAAAGCAGTTGCAACGATTCGGTAATTTCTTGTTGAATACTAATTGCATTATTCTGAAATTGCCAACCATGGTAATTGGTGCCTTTGTACGAAATGTAAACGAATAATCGCATTTTATTATAATCCTTTACTCAAAAGTTAGTGCCTGCAAAAATGATTATAAATTTATATAGTAACATGCGTTTATTAAGATTTTCATCTTGTTATTAACCTGATAGAGGTAGGCACTTATATACATACTTAACCACAAAGATCGCTAAGAAGGCGCAAAGGACACAAAGTTTTGAAATCTCTGTGGTTATAGCTCTGTGAACTCTGTGGTTAATTTTTGCAAATTTGTATA
>Ga0256834_1002091_pt1 | contig 12903 bp, 9 predicted proteins | sample 4281140metaG_FD_190536 | JGI IMG/M metagenome (GOLD analysis project Ga0256834, IMG submission 190536) | Hydrothermal vent microbial communities from East Pacific Rise, Pacific Ocean - 4281-140 | ecosystem: Environmental > Aquatic > Marine > Hydrothermal vents | place: Pacific Ocean: East Pacific... | reverse complement strand
CATCCCGGTGCGCAATGGCATCATAAAAAAAACGCTGGATGGTTCCAAGCCAGCCTATATCAACCAGGGCAACATCAGAGTGGTCAAAGAAACCGAGTTCGTCAAGATAGAGCTGCAGAGCATCATTGGCAGGACGGGTCTGGCGCCTGATCTCGTCCTGAAAGGCCTCATCCTGAATCAGTTCACGAAACCTCTCACTGTTTTTCTGATCATATCCCGTATGAAGATGACTCAAGGTTGTGGTGCCACAGAGATCATATCGGGCAAGGTGCGGCACAAAGGGTTCAGGGTCCAGGGAGAAGACCCGGCAGACATCGAGAAAATCGGAATTTCCCCTGGGAAGAAAGACGATATCCGCTTTGGTCTGAGTCAGTCCGGTGTATGCACAACTCGCCCCGGCCAGGGCCATACGACTTACATAGAGATAGTCGATCTCCGGCAGATTCCCTTCCGGAAAAAGATGGGGGATGGAGTTTTCCCAGAATTTTTTAAAGGTCCAGCCCTCACGTGACAAAAAGAAAATTTTTCCGATCTTTCTCTTTCTGCTCTCTTCGGCAATGGTCTGTACAAAGGCACCAAGGAGGGGACCGAGAAAACTGTATCCTTCGATGTACAGCTCCTCGCGTTCTCGATTTTCATATTCAAGGGGGAGCATGAGCTGCTGCAGTGCCCTGCCACGCCAGAAAGGACGCCCGGCGCTGTAATTCACCATCCGTCTGATAATGGATTTACGCCTGTCCTCTTCCGCATCGTGCAGGACAAGGGCCGAAATCCCAAACTCCAGAGGGCGCAATCCGTCAGATATTGGATTATCTCCGACATGCAGCCATTTTTCCGGATCCAGATTGTGCTTTTTCTGAAGCAGTGGGAAGGCCTTTCCCGAGGCCTTGGCCAGGAAGGTATCAGCAGAGGAGACCACATCATCAAGCAGATCCAGAAAACCGGCATGCTCAATAAAGCGCCTGAGATATACGGCTGGCAGATATATATCCGATATGACGATTATCTTCTTCCCCTGCTGCCGTAACTCCTTCAGCCAGTCGATGAACTCACCACGGGGTACAAGCATGGAGTTCTCCATGGCAACTTCATAGTCGGCCACCTTCCCGAACAGGTCATCTGTGGCCTTATCTGCGAAAATCACAGACAAGATCTCTTTCATATAGCGGGGATAACAGGCTTCATGATCATCAAATTTCTCCCCGGTTTCCTTCCTGTGGCGGGCCTCAATGGTATCACGCAGCTCCTGTACCCGGCTCTCTGTCCATTGCAGTCCCTTCTGCCCCGCCAGATTGGCGATATAACGGGCCACCGGTAATTTCACCAGATCGGGATCATGAATCCTTCGAATAAGAAGGGTATCAAAAAGATCAAAGCTTACCGTATCAAACTCTGCAGCTATCTCCCTGCCGCGGGCAATAAGAGAAGGCAGAGAATAGTACTTAGGGATCTTCATACACCCCTCACAGAGTTTTCAGCAGCTGGCACGGAAAAGATCATCGGCTATCGCTTGGTTCCAAGCAGCAGGGTGGCACTGGCAAGTTCAAACTGCTTCTCCGGTGACAGTTCCCTGACATAGCCCTTATCCAGATATTCATATGGCTGTCCCAGCAGGTCAGCGACCTTTGTCTTCAAAAATTTCTTTTTTTCACGCTCAGGCAGACCTTCCACCCATTGCCGCAGAAACCATGTCAAAGAGCTTATGGGACCGGTTCCATCATTGATAAATTGTTTTTCAATATCCAGTACATCCTCAAAAAGCACCTTCAAGCCCTGACCGGTCATGTTGAAATAGTGATGGGGATAGCCGTGCAGGGGTTGCAGAAATGCGGCACAGACTGCCATTTTTCCTCCCGGCTTCAATACCCGGACCATCTCTTTTGCAGCCTCAAACGGCAATTTCACGTGCTCAAGGACAGCAAAGGAAAAGACCGCGTCAAAACTATTGTCCTCAAAAGGAAGATCCTCTGCAAAACCGAGAACATCAGTGGTCAGATAGGGTGCTATCTCATAATTTACCACATTCTCATAGTATACCGTCCTGAACCCGGCGCCACAGTCAAGGATAAGACCGTCGGGAAGACTGTTAATGATCTCCAGGGGTACAGCATCATAAAAGAACGACGACACCTTTTCCGTCTCGTCAAAATTGAACATCTTCTTCCGTTCTGTGCCCGTATAGTCAAAAACAAAGTCCTCTGTCTCTTCGATATCAATATCGGTCTTGAGAATCTTCCTGATTCGGGCGGCCTTCTCTTTCCGAAGCCCCAGAACGGCATCCCGATGCTCGCTGGTTTTCTGCTTGCGATGCTCCTTCTGTCCATGGCGCTTAAAGTGCTGCCATCCCGACTTCAGTTCACCCGATTCCACAGCCCTTCTGATATCCGGATTTTCCTGAAGATACCGTTCTTCATTAAAATTATCCGGTGTCACGACTTCAAAGACATCCACTGTTTTTATCATTGTATTCATCAAACTTCCGGTCAGTGATTGTAAATCATTTAAGGCTCAAAGGGATACTCAAAAGATGCCCCGTTATTTCAGAATTTTCCTTTTACAGGCAAGAAGCAGACCTGCCAGTGAATTCCTGATCCCCACCCTGTCCCGTGACATGCTTGCCAGAACATCATTCAGTTCCTGCTGCAGCTCAACCAGACGATCAGACCCGGCCTGAACATACTTCTTTGCCCCGTCATCCACTTTCATCAGCATATACTTGCGGATCAGCTGCTGGTCCTGCTCTCTTCCGGTAATTGCCGCCTCACCAAGGGTATTTCCATCATGGATTCTATAATACAGCAGTTTCTCGTCACCCAGATAGTGCACAGCATCGGGGAATGCCAGCAGCATCCTGAACATGAAATCATAATCATGAAGATACCGCAGGGAACAGAAATTTCCCACCTTCTCCACAGCCTCACGGGTCATGAAGAGATTTGAAGTGGTAACCATGAAATTCCCCTTTAAAAACCCCGTATAGAGATCCCCGGCCTGCCGATAGAAATCACGGTTTTTCCTGTGCCAGACATTCCAGCCGAAATCCGGGTCGGTGAACTCGATGCCCGCATCGGAAATGGGAATAACATCTGTAAAAAGGCACTGTGCCCCTGTTTTTTCATGATACTCCACAAGCCGCTGCAGACGATCCGTGGCATAGATATCATCGGAATTCAAGATAGCGATGAACCTGCCCTTTGCCTGCCCCATACCGCGGTTGATGGTGTTAAAGGCATCCTGGTTTTCCTGATGAAAATAGTGAATCCTGGGATCAGAATAGGCCTTGATAACAGCAGCCGTATTATCAGTGGAACCATCATCAACAATGATCAGCTCAAAATCCTGGAGACTCTGGTTCAGGACACTGTCAATGGCAGCTCCAATAAACTTCTCATGATTATATGCAGGAATGACGACAGAAACTTTCACAATGGTTAATCAGGTTAAATGGATAACAGCTGTTGCTCCCGACTGGGGATTAAATTTTGGAACACAATACTGTAAAGAGCCCAAATCCACAAGTTTTCCATGCTCATGAGTGTTCACCTGCGTACCATGCCCTGAATACAGACACATCAATCCCCGCATCTTCCACCACACCCCTGTTGTAGAAAGGGTCACCCGCCTGGAGAAAGCCCGCCCACTTCTTCTGAAACAACACCCTGGCAGCGACAGCTTCCCCGCTGTCCCTCTCCTGAAGGGCATGGCCTGCCGACAGCTCTCCTGTGGCTGAAGGAGAAAAAACGGCCAGATACCCGGCCTCCCCGATTCGCAGACAGTAGTCTGTGTCCGCGAACATACCGGGAAAGTGCTCTTCATCAAATCCGCCATGATCAAGAAAGATATTTCGATCCGCCATCATCAGTTCCCAGGAAAGCGCAGAGACATTCTGGCTGCAATGCAGACCATTCATGTGTCGTGAGCAGTCCTGTACAAACCGTGAGTAGTAGACAGTGGAGCACTCACCCGGATCAGGCAGGGTTGTCATTGGCACACTTTCATCATTCCTGCGCACCATGCCCCCGGCTACGGCAACGTCACTTTCCATGCAGTGCCGCAGCAGTGCCTGCAGCCAGTCGGCTTCAGACATATCCATCTGTGCTGCCAGAAAAACAACATAGTCACTTTCAATTCTCCCAACCGCTTCATTGTAGAGGCAGGCCTCGGAACTGTTCATATCCATTGCCAGGATATGGACAGTATCGGGGGTTGCCGCGGCAAGTACCTTCTCCAGTGAAGGATCAGCCATGATATGGTAATGGACAGAAGGATAGGAGGTGATGCCGACAAGGTCTGACAGCCAGTCAACATCTTTATCCCCCCCGCGCCAGAGTATCAATACAGAGACCGGAGGGGTATGAGTAAGCGTTCTTGTCACCCTGTAAAAAAATTTCCACTGTCCCGATTCCACCACTGCAGGTATCTTTCGCCGCTCAAGAGCATCTTTCACTGCATTTTTACCGGCATCATGTGCATAACTCTTCTGCTCATGGTTCACAGAGGTGGAGGAGTCGGAAGCCCGCCAGTGATACAGTACTTCAGGAATATGAACCACCTTGTTGGCCTGCTCTGTCATTTTCAGCAGCAGATCGTAGTCCTGGGCTCCGTCTTTTGCCGGATCAAACCCGCCAACCTTGTGAAACAAAGCTGTTTCCGCAACGACGAAATGGGTTATATAGTTATGACACAGAAGTAGCTCAGGATTAAAACCGGGTTTCCGGAATACACTGAACTGACGTCCATCCTCTCCTATCAGGTCTTCATCAGTATAATACAGATCAGCATCTTCCTCGTTCAGAGCTTTTACCATCCGTGCAAGGCATCCCGCCGCCAGCTCATCATCATTATCGAGAAACCCGAGAAAATCTCCACTGGCAAGTGCAGCAGCAGCATTACTTGCCGTGGAAATACCACTGTTTTTCTCAAGGCTGCCCACCTTTATTCGCTTATCCCGGGACGCCCACTGCCGCAACAGGGGCCGGACATGTTCCTTGCTGCTGCAGTCATCCAGCAGACAGAGTTCCCAATGGGGGTAAGACTGGTACACAACCGAGCGAATACAGTTATTTACATGAAAGGCTGAAACATTATATACCGGAACAATAATGGATATAACGGGCTTTTTTGAAAGGGAAAACAGTTCACGGTTTGGATACAGCTCCTGCTGCCGTCCGTTTTTCAGATAATGTTCCACGGCAGCAGTGCCACCGGTATCCGCCCCGGGACACTGCTCCCGGTAAAATTCGGGGTCAAACCACCGGCACGGCCTGTTACCGGCTGCCATGCCGACAATCAGATAATGAATAAAAGGATCTTCAGACGGGGCAACACCATATTTCTTCCTGTAGAAATCAGGATCAAAGAGTGGTGAAGGACTCTTCCCCTCATGGACCCCGAAATCAATATAGTGGATGAGTGGACTTTTTTCACTGTTCTGCAGACCGGGAACACGGTCTCTGTAGTACTCGGAATCAAAAAGACCTGATCTGAGAATTATCCGGTATTCCCTGCGTAGGAGGAAGTAACGCAGCGCCTGGAGCACTCGTTTCAGTTTCTGCAGAATGCGATCAGGATTCACGGGAAAGACTCCTGTAGAAGGCAACTAACTCTCCCACGATTCTTTTTCTGGAAAAGCTCTTTTTGGCAAAAGCTCTTCCCGCCTTTGCCAGACGCTTTTGCAGTGGATGATTGCCGCTGACAGTGCAGATGAGATCCGCAATCTCACAACTGTCACCTTTTTCCAGTATGATCGCCTGACTCCCATTGTCCAGAAGAAGCCCTATATTGGCGGCAGGAACCGCCACGGGTTTCCCGGATGCAAGAAATTCCGGAATTTTTGACGGCAGACGGTAGCTGTTAAACCTGTCGGCACAGCCCGGCTGCACCAGTAAATCAGCTGCGGCCATTAATCCCGGCACCTGTTCCATATCAACAAATCCCAGCTCAAGGACATGTTTTTTCAGTTCAGTGCCATTCTTCCCGAGAAACTCAACGGTATCCCTGCCCGTCCGCAACAGTGTGGTTTTTACCCCCCGGCTGTTTGCACGTGCCACTGCTTCATACAGGCTGCGCACTTCAGGGCCGTTCACGGCATGAACACTGCCGATATAGCAGAGGACAAACTCATCAGGGGAAATACCCAGCCGTTTTCGTACTTCACTGCCATTGACCCGCGGACTGAATTTCTTTAAATCAATCACCGGCCACAAAAGATGCCACCTTTTGTCAGCTGCCACAAAATCAAGCAGCTTTTCCGTTATGACGGTGATGCCATCTGCCGTCGCCAGAAAATTTTCATATCTTCGGGGATACGAGAGTACGTCCGGTATGCTTTGTTCCACTACATCATCCGGCATCTGCAGAAGTTCCTGATAGCTCTTACCGGCAAAGGTTTCAACGACAATCTCCTCATTATCCTCAAGATGCACAACAATTTTGCTTCCGGGATATTTCTGCTGAAGCTGAAGAGAGAATTTCCGTACCAGTTCCCTCGGAGTCCAGGCGTGGATGATCTGAATGCGCCTTTTTCCTGAAAAGACAATGCCATCATTGAGTATCTCTGAAAAATCATAAATTGAATAGAGGGCAGCATCATCCATATACTTCTCTACGGAAGATTTGTTCAGGGGAACGGCAACTGAACAGCGGTGCCCTTTACGGGACAGGGCATTGGCCAGATTGTGAACATGTATTGCACTTGCGGTACTGAAATCATGATACATGGCAAACATGACGTTTAGTTTGGGCTTAAGACCTATCACAACTCTCCACAATATGTTCAAAGGATTCTATCATGGCAGGAATACTGAACTTCCCGCTGATGGTGGCCCGACCAGCACGTATAAACTCATTTCTTTTTGTATCATCCTTCACAAGGATCTCAATTTTTTCAGCAAGCGCCCTGTGCTCTCCACCCGGAAACAGCAATCCGTTTTTCCCATCTTCAATCACCTCTCTGGTACCGGGAGAATCCGAGGCAATCACAGGAGTACCACAGGCCAATGATTCCAATATCGAATTAGAAATTCCTTCACCGAACCAGCTGGTGGAGGAAAGTACAGATATATCAGATGCCCGCAATATCAGTTCAACGTCATTGCGGCGCCCCATAAAAGAGACCGATGAGGAGATACCCAGCTCAGACGCCATTTTTTCCAGAAAGGGACGTCTCTCTCCATCGCCAACCAGAAGGAGTTGATATCTTTCAGGGCTATTATCCCTGCAGAACCTGGCAAAGCCGCGCAGCAGGGTTTCATGATCTTTCAGCTTACTGCAACTGGCAACCATCACAAGCAGAGTTTTCTTCGTATCCAGCCCAAGCATTGCCCGGGCTTCATTTCTGCTGCATGTCGGTACCCGGGCAGTATCAAAACCGTTGTAGAGTACATATCGCCCTTTTTTACCACTCTGGCCATAGGCTGCAAGTCCTGCATGGGAGTTGGCAATAACACAGCGATACAGTGAGTAGAGCCTTCGCTCCAGACGAAGCACAGCAGACAATTCATTGGGAGCATTCCTGATACAGCAGTTCATTATGCCATAGCGGTGCCGGGTAAGCAGTCTTGCAGAGAGTGCGAAATGACTGGTGATATTTGTCCAGCTGCAGACAATATCCGGCTTAATCGTTCCGATCTGTTTTGCAACGGTAAAACAATCGGAAAGCCTGAATTTCCTCTTCTCAAGAGAGTGCAGCGAATCAAGCTTTTCAGAAACTCTGGAGATATAGTACGCATCAAGATTTTTGACAAAAAGATGGCAGATAAAGCGCTCTTTGGGAAGACCATAAATCAACTCAATGAGTTGCCTTTCCTTACCACCAACCCCAAGGCTTCCTATGAGGAAAAGGATTGATATCCTTTTATCTTCACTTGAAGGATCGTTTTGTGCCATGGCTGCTTCCATAGAGCCCAGCAGAACTCACCGGAAAATCCGCAGATTCCCGATACTTCGTGCTGAACGATTCTGTATTATTCATTTTTCACAAGCTGCAGCGGGCTCAACAGCTCCCTGCAGAACCATTGCCGCACGTTTCTGCCAGCTGTACTTTTCCAGGAAAAGACGCTGTGCCTCCAGGCCCAGCTTGTCCCGTAATGTGGAATCGCCCAGCCTGCTGATGGCTGTCACCCATCCTGAATAGTCATCCGGTTTCACCAGAAGGGCAATCTCTTCGTGGAGTACTTCACGCAGGACCGGAAGATCCGAGGCAACAATTGCCTTGCCATAGGCCATGTACTCAAACATTTTCAACGGTGAGGTGAAGCGGGAAATATTTTTGGTACTTTTACCGGGATCAGCGCCGTGGGCCAGGACTGTATACTGGTTGGGCAGGAGACAGACATCAAGGCCATGCAGGTAATCCGGAAGGTTTTCCTGCTGGATAAAGCCATGAAAAACAACATTTTTTTCCTTTATTACTCCCTTCCATTTCTGAATATCCTCTTCAAGGCCGCCGATGATATGAAAATCCACATCCGGCATACGGGGTGCAATGGCAGCAACTACCTCCACACCCTTCCCGGGATAGAGATGCCCTATATAGCCCGCCTGAAGCCTTTCCGGGCTTCCGGAGAACGGATGTGCAGTTTCCGTTGCTATGGCAGGGTCAGCGCCATCATGGGCCACGACAACCTGCTCCGGGGACAACTCCGGGAACTGTTTCAGGTAGACTTTTCGCAAGGCCTCCGAGATGACCACCAGGCGTTTAAATTCTTTCCTTTTGATAAGGCGCGTAAAGGCAAAGGAGGCCACCTTGCCATGCCATAAAGGAAAATGCGACTCGGCAATGACCGGATATCCGGCACACGCGGCAACATAACAGCTGAAGATATCTCTGCCATATACGACATCGGGCCTGATCTTTCTCAGGATATTCAAGAGATACGGGATCACAAACAGATGGGAAAGAAGGAATCGTATCTTTTTTCCCTTATCAGGATAGACCGGTATATATTGTATTGCGAAACAGTCACGGACAGCGTAATGCTGGAATATTTCAGCATCCTGAACTGTATCCTGTCTCTGTTCGGTCAGAACCCCAAAACAGACTTCATGCCGATTCTGAGCAAAAGCCTGACACATCTTCATGACATGAAGGGAATTCGCCGTACGGGAAGGAATATCTGTTTTGGAAAGATATAGCACTTTCATGTAGTCGATTAAACATACCTTGAGTTATGTTGTTCATGAAAGTAAAGCTGAGATTGCACTTTCGACCCTCACCGATGCTGCTCCATCTGCACTGTAGATATATTGCCGGAAAAGCAGATTTAAACATTGTTCTTCCCCATCATTCGCAGAGGCCCCAGATTTTACGACTTTTATGAGGTCATCATAGGAAGAAACATATCTCAATAATTGCTCATATCCTTCAAACAGATTCCAGGATGAGTCTTCAAAAAAACCACTAAAATCTAACGATATCACTTTTTTCTTTGCAAGAAGTGCCTCAATCAGCACTGTGGAATTGGCCCCTAACACCCTATAGGATTGAATTATATAATTCATAGCATTCCCGGTGTTGGTAATGAATAAATTAGTAGGTAGTGTATCACCATCCATATAGTTCTCTGCAATATCTGTAACATACGAGATATCACGCTTTGACTTTTTTGTTTTTATAACAACTCGATATTCAGGGTTCTCAATTGCAAATCGTACTACGGCCTCATGAAATGATATATTCTTCTCTTTGATCATTCGCAGGGTATCAGTATCATCCACAATGTAACTAAACTTATCTTCAGCAATAAACGAGAAAAGTGTTATCTGTTTATTATTATTGCTTTGCTCAGCATCAATATCAGCATACAGATCCATTCGTGGCGGACCTGTCACCACAACATTATCGTTAGCAAGTCCCTCTACACCATACCGTAATAAAGCCTTTTTAATGCTTTCATTATAGCACAGAAACAAATCACACTGTGCTTTACGGTTTGTATAGCTCTTTGCTATGCTTGTGAGAATCCTGTTATTTCCAAGCCCTTCCTTATACAAAATAATAACAGGTACTCCATGCTTCCTGGCAACAGCAACAAACTCCTGCTGCTCTATGTATCCGAAATTACTACTCATAACAGCATTGAAACCGAGGAGTTTCTGGAAGACAGGGAAGATTGTATTGATATCACCGTAAGCTTTCCCCCTTCCCTCCCTGTAGGTGCTGTCAGTATGGTAGTTATCAGCATTTATCCCCGTAATATCAAGATATTTCCTCAATACATAACCAAAGTAGAATCGTGGCAAATAAAGATATTGATGAACATTACTTTTTACTCTAATGGCATGAATATCATCAAGAGAAGCCAAACTTCCAATGCATAAAATCTTCTTACCGGATTTTGTATGAGTAACTTTCTTTGTTATCAGGAAGAGACAGACAGCTGCCAATCTGAGAAAACCGTAATCAACAGCTTTGTAGAACAATCTGTTAAGAAACCACTCAGTCAGAAATTGTGGATTGGAGAAGAACTTTTTGCTTGAGTTATTCATACGAGGGATAACAACGCATCATTCCACCAGCCCCCTGAATCCATGACAAAAACATGGGAATGGGTATCATAGTGAATTGATATCATAATTTTTCTTTCAAAATAGGTGCGTTTTTTTCTGTTGTACAATTAAAATCAACTGCCCTCACAGATTCAGAATAACACTCACAACCAGTTACTCAAAACTGTTTCAGGAGAAAATAACCCAGCGAACAGACAGTTGCTCACAGGATGACTTAATTCTTTTCTAAGAGCATCCTTGCAAACTCCAAATCCACAGGCTCATCAATATTTACAACATCTCTATCAATAATAACAGCCGCACAGCGCTCACTTAAAATACAATCACATACCAGCAATGCATCTCTTTTCATTGCATAACAGATACCGTTTCTATGGTAGTACGATGGAATTTCCTGGCGTATACTGAATTTTTTTCCTTCCTTTAGGTAAAATGCTACATCTCCTTTTTCATCAATGGTCAGTGTCTTGTGGGGAGTATACGAACCCGGGGTCCGACTGACGGTGGCTGCAGCCAAATGTTCTCTGGAGGCGAGTTCTAGCACCGTTCTTTCAATATCCACGGCCTGTCGAAAAGGACTCGTCGGTTCCAGATAAAGAGTGATATCAAACTGAATACCATAATGCTTTTCAGCGAACACAAGAGCATGTTTCCAGGTATCCACCCCGGTAGCACTGTCTGAGCTTAATGCCTCAGGTCTGAGAAATGGTGCATCGATTCCATATCGTGTTGCCTCTTCTGCCATATTCGGATCATCAGTGGAAATAACAGCCTTATCTACCCAGGGAAGCTGCCCGATAACCTGTCCCACATGCCCAATAAGTGAAACCCCTGCAATTTTGCAAAGGTTCTTTTTAGGAATGCCCTTACTTCCACCACGAGCAGGGACAACAGCAAGGATATTCATAGAATCCAGATCCATCACAACACCTCCAGTTGAACAGTGCTTCCATTTGCGCTGCTCCGGCGTACTGCTTCTATGACGACCATCACCTTCATACCATCATGAATGGTACAGCTGGGATGCCTCTTCCCATCTACCATCTCCAAAAATTCCCGAGCCACCGAGACAAACATGGCGTTGCGATCGTCAGTAAAAATTTCCTTTTCCCACTCATCATCCATTGTTTTTCCGATCAGGATTTCATTGACTTTCCAGATCAGTGTCCCTGTTTCCCCAATAAACTTAATGGATTTCTCATGTGGACGCCCAAAAAGGTCCAAGTGCAGCGTAACCCGAATATTGTTCGGATACTTCACAAAAATATCGACGTTATCATCGGAATTAATATGTAAACTGCTGATCTTCTCAACGCTGCCCATCAACTCCACGGGACTTCCTCCAAGAATCCAGATCATCTGGTCAATCCAGTGACTCTCATCCAGAAGAGCGCCGCCTCCCTGCTCTTTATTAGACATGAAAAAATCCTGGTACGATTCCCAGGGATGCCAGTCAGCAAGGTTTGCCGACATAACATAGGTCACATGCAGCAACTTGCCGATGGCCTCCTTTTCAATCATCTCCTTTATCCTGATAAGTGACGGCCACCAGCGCCAAGTATAGCCAAGTAACAGTGGTACATCCGCCTTTGCAACAGCTTGTTCAAGTAATACCGCATCTTCCCTGTTTGCTGCCACCGGTTTTTCCAGTAACACAGGTATATTATGTTCAAGACACTCTATGGATTGATTAACATGATACACCGGTGGTGAGGCAACGACAGCCCCATCATAGGAAGAGGCAGACAGGGCATCGGACAGGGAAGAAAAACGCCTCCGCAACGTTATGCCAGTCTCTTCTTCTACCTCTTCTAAACGATCAGTTCTCGGGTCCACACAACTGATTATACATCCAAGATTATGGAGATTTGTGGCATGTCGTTTTCCGGCGCTTCCTGTTCCAATTATGAGGATATGTTTTTCAGTCATTCGTTTCATGCTCCTCCCTGATCAAAAATGGAGAAAAAATTAGTTCCGTCATTCCGGCGACGATAAAAGCCGAAAGCACAGTATTGTTACAACACATCATCTGCAGAAATAATACCCTGTTTTCTACACATATCCGCAAAGAGCTTATCCGTTTTCAGTAACTCTTTCCAGCTTCCACTTTCAACGATGGAGCCATCATTGACCACATAAATCTTGTCGCATATCTGCAAGGTAGACAATCTGTGAGCAATAATTATCATAGTTTTATTTCCCTGGAGTTTTTCTATACTCTGTTGAATTATCTGTTCAGACTCACTGTCTAAGGAAGCAGTGGCCTCATCAAAAACAATGATATCAGAATTAGAATAAATCTCACGGGCAATGGAGATCCTCTGCCGCTGCCCGCCGGAAAGCTTCACCCCTTTATCACCAACCATGGCACGCTCTTTTTCAGGAAATGCTGCT
>Ga0256834_1002090_pt1 | contig 12916 bp, 12 predicted proteins | sample 4281140metaG_FD_190536 | JGI IMG/M metagenome (GOLD analysis project Ga0256834, IMG submission 190536) | Hydrothermal vent microbial communities from East Pacific Rise, Pacific Ocean - 4281-140 | ecosystem: Environmental > Aquatic > Marine > Hydrothermal vents | place: Pacific Ocean: East... | reverse complement strand
TGGATGTTTAACTCTTTGGTATTGCCGCTTATCATACTCTCGACCATTCCACTCTCTATATTGGGTGCTTTAGTGGGTACGTATGTGATGGGTATCAATATGACGATGCCAGGGATGATGGGTATCATAGGACTAGCAGGGGTTGTTGTTAATGATGGGTTGATTATGCTTAGTTTTATACGAGGCAGTAAAAACTATGATGAGATGCACCATAAAGCAGGCATGAGACTAAGACCTATTTTACTCACTTCAGTAACAACTGTACTTGGACTCTCATCGTTAATGTTCTTTGCTTCAGGACAAGCACTTATCTTACAACCTATGGCTATTAGTTTAGGTTTTGGTATAGCATGGGCAACGGTACTTAACCTTTACTATGTTCCTTTGATGTATGCGGTGATTTATAAGGTTAAACAGTAGAGATTTGCTGTGTTAGGGGTTCTTTCCCTAATAGTAGATTGATATCTACATCTTCACCATATTTTTCAAACAGTTTACTCATTCTGTTTAGTTCTATATCTGAACGAGAAAGGTATGGATTTTCATCTATATAATTTAAAAAGCTATGTGGATTTTCACAGAGTGTTTTGAGGTAATATTTTGTTAATTTACCCATAAATTTTTCGGTATCATTAATGAGTGTTTCTCTTGATACAGCATAAGGAATTCGTATTCCATAATAATTTACAGCTTCTCCTATTTGCACAAAATTTACTTTTTGTCTTTTCAAAATACGATGAAGTGAAGGCTCCATAAGAGAATATACAATACTAGAGTGATACAATAGAAAATTTATACGTGTTGCAATCATTAACCCATACGTAAGATATGTTCGTAAAGTTAAAGCAGAAAATATACTATGCTTAGGTATTTTATTTAGAAGTGAACCTCTTGAAATTTCGACTATAGGTAAGTCTTTTGTAGAAATATTTTTATTCGTATCATTTAAACTTCTTTGTAGAGGTAAGGTTTTTATAGGGGTTTTATTATTAATAAAAAAAACTCTTACAGTACCAATGTATGTGTTGGATAAATTATGTTTTAACAAATAAATAAATGATTGTTTATCATCTTCTCCATAAAGATACCAAGAAGACTTTTTTAGTTCAGGATAGATAGCATAACGATGATTAAATACATCATCACGTATTTTTTTCACCTCTTCGAAATCTTTTTTGCTTGTAGCTAAGCTTATAGAGTATTCTTGTGTTAAAAGCGTGAAAATCTCTTCGGAGAACATAGAAACCTTTCAATACATAATAACGTTACATTGTATTATTATTGTTATTTATTAGTATTCTTAATACTATTCGTGATACACTTTTTGTTATAATAAAGCCTATGAGTAGGTTTAATTATATAACACTTAGAAAAATCATTTTATATTCTATTGAAAAGGGCTTAAATTAATGTGTTGGTTTTTCAAAAAACAAACTTTTATCTTTTTATTTTTATTTCTCATCATTACTAACATCTCTGCATCAGAGGTTGATACATTACTTAATGACTTTACCCACAAAAATGATTTGAGTCAAAAAACAATTGATGAAAATAAAGGGCATTTAGTTCTTTTTACGAGAGAAAAGCTAGAAGATATGAATGCTAAGACACTAAAAGATGTCTTTAAAACGGCACCTGTCATTTATTATCATGAAAATAGATATGGATTGCCAGATCCATTAGCCAGTGGTGCTTTTGAACCTTATAGAAGTAACTTTATACGCCTATATGTAGATGGAGTAGAGATTACACAAGGTTGGATGGGAAGTGGCGTGGTACTTTATGGAGATATCAATATTGATTTTGTAGACCATATAGAATTTTATTATATGACACCATCTTTTGAAACATCAGTAGAGCCAGCTTATTTAACAATATTTTTATATTCCAAAGACCCTAAACGAGATGGTGGGGGTAAAATAGGGTTAATGCAAGGGAGTAGAGGACATAATACACAGAGTGTTAGCTATGGTGAAGAAAAAGAAAATTTTTCATATATGGTTAACTTGTCTAGAACTGATGCAAAACGAGAAAAAATAGATAATGGTACAGATAGACCTTTATCAAGAGATTTTACACGAACACAGCTTTTTTCTTATATTAAAACAGATACACAAATTTTTCATCTTCAACTTCTTAAAAAAGATACAGATAGTTTAGCGGGATTGAGTTTAGATGCAACTCCTTTACAGTCTGAAGTTGATTATCTTAATTTACATATGGATTATAGCATTGCTATATCTGAAAATTGGCGTGCTCAATTCACCTATGAATGGTTAAAAACCAACATCCGACAGATGGATGATACTGCTTTAGCTCTAGGAAATCAAATTTTCTCAAATTCATTACATACAGAGAATAAAAACAGTGTATATACTGGAGAACTTACATATAAAAATACGATAGGTAATAATCATATTACAACAGGTATCAAAGGTAGATTGAAAACTTTAGATTTATTTGACATAGAAGAGGTAACTAATGAAAAACTTGTCTTTGATAAAGAGAGTATTCTGTCACTCTTCTTTCAAAACCAATATGTCTTAAGTGAAGATCAACTCATTACCTTAGGATTAGAGTATAGTAAGATATTACGTAATGGAAGTATTAATGATGATGAGCTATATCAGTTACGTTTAGGATATATTTATTCCAGTGAAAAATGGAACTACAAAACATATCTGTACCGTACAATGTTCGCACTAGATCCATTTGGACGTTATTTACATTTAAGTGAAATAGAAAATACGGCTCCTCAAAGTACTATAGGTATTACACAAGAGTTTAGTTATAAAAATGATAATAACTATGCAAGAATAATGTTTTTAATGATGCAAGACAAAAATGGTTTATTGGAAAATGATGGTACAGGAAAGACACAATATTTCTTTACAATATTTAATTATAACTATCTTTTTGATATAAATAATAAAATTGATATTCAACTCTATTATGCACGATATAAAGATATAGCAAATGTTGATAGGCTGGATGATTATAGTGGGTATTTTAGTACTTCAAATAAATATGAAAACTTTAATTTTTACAATGCAGTGGTTTGGCATCAAAATAGTATAGATTATGTACATTATTTTGATGTTACAAGTTCTATCTCTTGGAATGCATCAGAAAATTTAACATTTACCCTGCAAGGAGAAAATCTTTTAAATAAGGCTAAGGAGACTAATCTATTTAGAATTAATCCTACGACAGGTGCTTTATTAGCCCCTTTATCTATCTCACCAATTGATCAGCGTATAACACTAGAAATGGAATATACATTTTGAAAAAAATATTATTGATTCTTATCTTTTTGAATGTTGGTGTATATGCATTAGATACCCAAAGTACACTCAATATTTATCATGAAATTTTTTCTTCATTGCTTGGCAGTCAAAAGATGAAAGTGTATACTAGAGATAAAGAATTACGACAGGTATTTAAGCATTCAAAGAAGATTGTATTGAGTGATACTCTGGCAAATTCAACCATCATATTGGTCAGTTCTCAATCAGATTTAAGACGGTATAAAAAAGAGCATATAGAGAAGTTGAACCATATTATTATGTTTGCTACAGATTATAGATTACTAAAAAAATATGACAACATAGTAGGTGCATTTTATTGGAAAAAAGGTAGGTCTCAACTGCTATTTATTAAACATAGACTCGATAAATACCATATTAAGTTAGCACCTAAATATAGAGCTTTTATAGTAGATGAACTATGACATTAAAAAATACAAAATACATCGTTATTATTCTTGCATTGCTTATTGCTTTTGCTCTTTATTTACAATATGAAATCTCTAATAATACAGAAAAATTAAAAAGATTAGAATTAGATAAAGTACATGTACATGCTAAAAATATTGTAAAGTTTTTGAAAACAGAGATAGATGGGAATATCTATCAGTATTTAGTAAAACATCCAGAAAAACGTCAAGTCTATAATAAGATTTTAAATACATTTATGTCTGATGAATTTAAATATATCTTTTTGATTAATAAAGATGACAAAAATCATTACCGTTTTTTGCTTGATGGAGATATAAGCGAACCCGTGGAGTTTAATTCACTATTTTTTCCAAAAGATAAACAATATAATGAAGTATATCTTTTTAAAAAGCCAGAGATTATTGAACATAAAGAAGGAGTAGAAGAGGTTTGGCTCTCTTTATTGTACCCCATAGTAAATAAAGATAAAACAGAGGCCTTGCTTGTTATAGATTTATCTGAAGCATATGGTAAAAAGATTTTAAACTTTAACAATCCTATGCAAGAAATTGTTTTATATATGCAACTGTTTTTAGTGATTAGTAGTATCTTTTTATTGGGTACATTTTACAATCTTTACTTGTTAAAAAAATCTTTATTAGAAGACAAGTTAACTTTAGCCAAAACAAAAATGTATTTAAGAGAATTTTTTGAAGTACAACATGAATCTAATTATAATTTTATGTTGGTAGACATAGATAACTTTAGATTAGTAAATGAAAAATATGGCATCAAAGCAGGAGATAAAGTATTACAGGATTTTGTAAGTGAAGTGGCATATCGCTTAGAGAACGATAGCGTTATTGTCCGTTTAAATGGTGCTGAATTTATACTTGCCATTCCTAAGAAAAAAGGTGATATTAAGAGAGTTACCCAGATACTTTTTAGACAGTTATCTGAAAAAAAATATTTAGTCAATAACAACACGATTGTGCTTTCTCTCTCTATAAGTGCTGTAGATACACCAGCAGAGATAAAGTCTCTACTAGAGATAGAGAGTATATTAGAACAAAATATGCTTGAAATAAAGAGTTCAGGTAAAAATAACTATGTTGTAATTAATCAAAATGTAGAGAATGAATTACGTTATAAAAATATGGATTATATTTCACAAAGACTTGACAATGAGGAACTGGTGTGTCTCTATCAACCTATCTATGATATACAAACAGATAAATTTGTTAAATATGAAGCCCTTGTTCGTTTAATAGATAACGAACAAAACACATTGATTGAACCTAGTTATTTTGTAGATACAATACGTTCTACTTATCGTTATATCAAGATGAGTAGACTTGTCTTTAAAGAGGTTTTTTCTGTATTACATCAATATGAAGAGGTACATCTTTCTTTAAATTTAGATCTTCATGATTTGTATAATGAAGAGTTGATGGACTTTATTAATGTAGAACTTTATAACCATAGAAGTGTTGCACATAGACTTACTTTTGAGATACTTGAAAAACATGAAATAGAAGATTTTGCACATGTTGCACTTATTTTTCAAAAACTAAGAACCTATGGTTCAAAGATTGCCATCGATGATTTTGGTAGTGGGCACTCAAACTATCTTTATTTGATTAAACTTGATATTGATATTTTAAAGATTGATGGTACACTTATTCATGCACTCAAAGATGACCCTGAACGTGCAAAAGTAGTTTTGGCTTCTATCTGTGCTTTAGCAGAAAAACAAGGATATGAAGTTGTCGCTGAATTTGTCTCTGATAGTAAGTTATATGAAGAGGTAAAAGCATTAGGTATTCGGTACGTACAAGGATACCATTTTGGAAAGCCTAAAGCTATTAAAGAGTACTGCGGAGACTGTAAATAGCTAAAGGAGATAAGGTGCTAGTTTATATTTGTAAACACCGTTTGTACATCTTCATCATCTTCTAGTTTATCGATGAGTGTTTCTAGCTCTTCCATGTGTTCATCGCTTAAGTCTATGGGTGTGTTGGCGATGTACTCTAGTTTGGCACTTTTAACTTCGATGTTCATGTCTTCTAGGGCTTTAGAGAGTTCACCAAATGACTTAAAGTCACCAAATACTCTCACGATGTTAATATCTTCACCATCTTCTTGGGGTTCTACATCTTCTTCTATCTCTTCTAGTCCAAAGTCGATGAGTTCAAGTTCTAGCTCTTCTAAGTCCATCTCATCTGTTTTGTTAAAAACAAAGACACATTTACGCGTAAACATGAAGTTGAGTGAACCAGAAGTAAGCATCTCTCCACCATTACGTACGAGTATCGCTTTTACGTTTGCTACGGTTCTTGTGTTGTTGTCTGTAGCACATTCGATAATCATCTGTACACCATGAGCCGCTTTAACATCATAGGTAATTTCTTTAATATCTGCCAAATCTTTAGCGGCAGCACGCTTAACTGCAGCATCTATGTTGTCTTTAGGCATATTTTGTGCCTTGGCATTGAGTATAGCAGTACGAAGTTTAGGATTCATATCTGGATCCATACCTCCTTCTTTTGCTGCCATTGTGATGATCTTACCTAGTTTAGGGAAGACTCTTGACATCGTTCCCCATCTTTTCATTTTTGCTGCTTTACGGTATTCAAATGCTCTACCCATCATATATCCTTACGTATTAATTGTGAGATTATACTCCTATTTATGTTAGGTGTACTTTAGAGCAAACTTGTCATTTTACGCTTATTTTATACTCTAAAATGCTCTTATAAAGTAGATGGTTTTTCTCTAAAATGTGCCTATGTTAGTACAAGAAAGGTATAAGTGATGCTTAAAAATATTCTCTCTAGTGGATTTACGTTTAAAAAAGAAGAGTATGAGTTAAAAACAAAATATGTTTTGTTAAATAATTTGATTATTATACTCGCTATTAGTCTTACAACAGCAGGTCTATTTCGTCTGTTAACAGATAATTATATACAAGCAATGATTGACTTTTCTGCAATATTTATAGGTTCTTTCCTTATTTTTTTATTGCGTAAAATGAAAAAAGGAAACTATAAAGTAGTTGCGTATATTATGGTATTTTCATCGGCATCACTTATTTTAGTTTCTTACTATATAAGTAATGGTGTAATTAATATCAATACATGGTTTATTGCATTGATTATCCCGATATTTTTTATATTGGGATACAAGATAGCTCTATTCATGGCATTTATTTTTATGTTTATGATTGCGATGTTAAATTTAAATTATATGCCAACAGATACAGTGAATCAACTTTTTGGATATGTACCACTCTTTTTATCTATCATTTTTTTACATATATATGAGTATAGATTTTATCAGTTTACTCAGATTTTAAGAGATATCAATAATAATTTGGAGAAAAAAGTAAAAGAGAAGACACTAGAGAGAACCAATGTACTTGAAGAACAAAAAAATATATTAGATTATCAGGCACATCATGATGTGTTGACTTCGCTCCCAAATAGAACAAAGTTCCAAAAAGTGATTAAAAAAATGATGAATTATGCTCAAAGTAATGATGATAACCTCTCTATATTATTTATAGATTTAGATCATTTTAAGAATATAAATGATTCGTATGGTCATGATATTGGTGATAAGGTTTTACAAATTACGGCAGATAGAATATTAAATTGTATTCGTAAAGAAGATACTTTGGCACGTTTTGGTGGTGATGAGTTTGTGGTACTTATTAATAATTATCATGATAAATCCGATATAGAAGTGATAGCAGGAAATATTATTGCATGTATCTCTAAGCCTTTAGAGATTGATACGATGACAATGTTTGTCTCTTGTAGTATTGGTATTAGTATATATGATGAAACCATACGTACGTATACAGATTTAATTAAATATGCAGATACAGCCATGTATAAAGCAAAAGAGAATGGACGAAATAGGTATAAATTTTACGCTTCAAATATGACAGAGCTTGCTTTTGAAAAAGTTCTCATGGAAACTAGTATGCGTTTTGCACTTGATAAAGAGGAGTTTATTGTCTACTATCAGCCCCAAGTGGATGGAAAAACCAAGAGCATAGTAGGTATGGAAGCATTAGTACGATGGAATCATCCTAAAATGGGATTAATTTCTCCAGAAACATTTATACCATTGGCGGAAGAAACAGGGCTTATCTTAGCTTTGGATCAATGGGTAATGTATACGGGTATGCGTCAAATGAAAAGTTGGTATGAGATGGGGGTAAGCCCAGGTAAATTGTCTTTAAATATTTCAGCAAGACAGTTACAACAAGAAGATTTTTTAGAAGTGATAAAAAGGATGTTAGTTGAGACTGAATGTAAAGCAAAGTGGATAGAATTGGAAATAACAGAAAGTCATATTATAGAAAATGTACTAGATGTTATTGAAACATTACATCATATAAAAGCACTTGGAATCAGTATTGCCATAGATGACTTTGGTACGGGGTATTCATCTTTATCTTATTTAAAAAAGTTACCTGTTGATAAATTGAAGATAGATCAATCATTTATAAAAGATATACCAGATAATAAAGAAGATGCAGCGATTACCAATGCGATGATAGCCATAGCAGAGAGTTTAAATCTTCAGGTTATTGCAGAGGGTGTTGAAACGTTAAAACAACAAAAATATCTTTTAGAACATAACTGTAATTTAATACAAGGATATTTATATTATATGCCTATGAGTAGTAAGAAGATGGAAAAAATACTAAAGAAAGTAAAAGAGAGATAATTACTCTTCTTCACATTCAAGTTTGGTAAATAGAAGTTTGATAACTTCTTGGGTAGCTAAAAAAGAGAAAAGAGAACTTTTGAAGAATTTTAATTCTATATTCCCTTTTAATAAATATGAATTATAAAAAGGAATATTGAGAGCCTTGATAATTTTTTCACCATCATCCATCATTGTCGATACACCAACTTCTTTGGTATGTTTTTGTCTGGAGATGAGGTAGGCATAATAACGGGTGAAAAGCATAGAAGCAGCTTTCTGGTTGAGTGCAAAGAAAGAGATAACATAGTTACATCCTACTTCATTTGGTTCTGCAAAATCCTTTTCTTTCAAATCCTTTTCCATTATTTTGCCATTGCATAGTTTGTCAAAACTGTTAGGTTTTAATTTTAAGGTAAAAAGTAAGCCTGTTACTTCATCAGCATATTGGCAAATAAGAAAGAAATTTGCTGGCATGAGTGCCCATTTCTTGAAGTCTTCATCTTTAAGTTGGCTAAGGTCTTGGTTAAAATCTTTGTCTAGGTAGGTGTTTATTTTTACAACTTTATCTACAAGTTCTGTAGATTTAAGTTGATAGATTTTAAATTCATCTAATGACATAGAAGAAGAGGGAAAATCTAAAATAAGTTTTTTACTTTTGCTCTCTGTCAAGATATTTTTCATACCAATAGTACAAAGCTCTTCTTCTATTTCATCTTCATTCTTCTCTTCATAACAGGGAAATGGCATATTGTTTAGTGTTTGAAAGTATTTGACAATATTTACTTTTTTTATAAGTCTAGGTTGGGTAATAGCTCTTTCCCATTTACTAAGTGTGGTAGTATCTAATCCTTGAAAGTTATCAATATCAAAACTATAAAGAGCATGTACTAATTCTTCTTGTGTAAGATTATTATGAGCACGGCATATTTTTAAGTATTCATTAAATTGCATGAGTGAAGTATAACAGACATCTGCTTGTATTTGCTAAGTACTTTTAAAGTTTAGGAGTGTATATTGCATTATGAAACTAAACGAATTAAAACTAACCAATCCTTACCTAACACTCTCCCCCGAGTGCTATGACAAAGTAGCTCCAACCCCTCTACATAACCCATATCTTATACATGCCAATGAAGATGTAGCCAAAATACTAGAGATTGACACAGAAGAACTCTATACCGATGACTTTGTAAAACTTCTTAATGGCGAGTACAAAGCAGAGGGTTCAGAACCTTTTGCTATGTGTTATGCTGGGCATCAGTTTGGGCATTTTGTACCACGTTTGGGTGATGGCAGAGCCATCAACATAGGAACCATAGAGAAGTACCATCTGCAGCTCAAAGGTGCAGGAATGACAGAGTATTCACGTTCTGGCGATGGACGAGCAGTGCTACGTTCAAGCATACGTGAATACCTCATGAGTGAAGCGATGCATGGACTTAAGATTCCTACTACGATGTGTTTAGGACTTATAGGTTCAGAACATGATGTAAGACGTGAAAGCGTAGAAACAGGTGCTATAGTCTGTCGTGTAAGTTCTTCATGGGTACGTTTTGGTACGTTTGAGTACTATGCCTCACAGGGGATGTTTGAAGAGCTTAAAGCCTTGGCAGACTATGTTATAGAAGAGAGCTTTCCTCATATTAAAGGTAAGCCAGACCCTTATGCACTACTTTTTAATGAAGTGATGGTACTTACATCCAGACTTATGGCACAGTGGATGTCTGTAGGCTTTAACCACGGGGTGATGAACACTGATAATATGTCTATAGCAGGGCTTACCATTGACTATGGTCCTTACGCCTTTTTAGATGACTTTAGACATGATAATGTCTGTAACCATACCGATGTTGATGGACGCTACTCTTATACAAATCAACCTCAAGTTGCCAAGTGGAATCTTCAAAGACTGATGCAAGCCCTTAGCCCCTTGACTACTATAGAGAAGATGGAAAAAAACCTACTTATTTATGACAAGATATATATTCGGTATCTGCATTACTATATGTGTAAAAAGCTAGGTTTTGAAGGCACAGTAGAGGGTGACCCAGAACTGATAGACGATATGTATGATATGCTTGAAACACTACATGTCGACTACACACTTTTCATGCGAATGCTAAGCCATTATGAACATAAGGGAGAGAGAAAAGTACTACTGGCTACTGGACTCTACCATGAACCTATGAACGCCTGGTTAGACAGATATGATGAACGCATACAGTACATAGACAAAACCGTACGTAAAAAACAGATGCTTTCTAACAACCCAAAGTATGTACTTAAAAACTATATGCTACAAGAGGCTATAGACGCAGCGGAGTCTGGAGACTTCTCTTTGGTAAGTGATTTGTTCAAAATCGCACAAAATCCTTTTGAAGAATATCCAGAGTTTCAAAGATGGGCAGAAGCTACACCTAAAGCATTTAGAAATCAAAGGCTAAGTTGTTCTTCTTGATGCTTGTCAATTTGAGATAGTAAGATTATCGGTACAATCCATCATTAAAACGAAGGTAAATTATGAAAACAGACGTAGTAGATTTAGAATCGATAGAAATAATGGTACGTGCATTTTATGCGAGACTGATAAAAGATGATTTGGTAGGTCCATTTTTCATCAAAGCATTGGGTGATGATTTGGGTAATGCTAAATGGAGAGAACATTATGGCACACTAGATAGCTTTTGGCTCTTGATGATGACAGGAGAAAAAGGCTATATGGGAGACCCATATATGGTACATGCTTTCATAGGTAAACTTACCGTGGAAGTCTTTGACCGTTGGCTAGAAATCTTCCATGAGCAAGTACATTCACAATTTACCCCAGAGATAGCAGACAAGTTTTACTCCAAAGGTAAAACCATAGCAGTAAGGTTTATGGAAGGTCTGGAGATAGGTGAATTTGCAACAGATGAAGATGATGAGTACTAGTCTAGAGGAGAACATTTTGTTAGCAGAAGAAGTCAACAGAGAAAATCTTTCAAAAATGGTACGAACTTTTTATCAAATGATTATGGATGATAAAACAGTAAATCCCTATTTTATTATGGCACTGGGTAAAGACTTAGAGAACGAAGCATGGCAGGAACACTACAAAATCCTTGAAGACTTCTGGCTGATGTTGATGACAGGTGAAAAGGTCTATACAAGAGAAGCTTTTACACCCCATACGGAGATGGCTGAACTGTATGCAGAAACGTTTGAGCGATGGTTAGAACTATTTGATGAAGTGGTGCATATGTACTACACCCCAAAACTTGCACAAAAGTTTTACAAAAGAGCAGAAGTACTTAGTCGTAAGTTTATGCAATGGTTGGAGATAACTGAGTAGTTCCTTTATAGTCATTTAAGCCTAAATGTCTATAATGTACCAAATAGACAAAAGGAACATTATGACTACTATCACAGCCTCTGACTTAAAGCAAAACAGTATGCGTTTACAAGATGCTCTTAGAGATGACTTGCTTGTAACTAAAAGAGATAAACCTTTTGTAGTAGTGATGGACTATGAGAAATACATTAAACTACAGGCATATATAGATAAAGTAGAGAATGAACCAGTGGTAGATGATGGCTATCCTTCTATCTCTTTTGATGAGGCTTGTGATAGGGTGGCGGATGCAGTTCATGAGTATCGTAAGAATGGTACTAAAAACTGTATTTCCTCTGAGGTACTTAAAGATGAGTTAGATACGTTTATAGACAATCTTTAGGATGTGGTATGAGAATTATTACCAAACCACTCTTTAAAAGTGGGCTAAAAGATATATTGACATATATTGGTTACGATAGTAAAGTTCGAGCAAAACAATTTAACAAAAATTTATTTGTCGGTATCAATAGTCTAGATAATTTCCCCTATAAATTTAGACAATCTATACATTTTAATGATGAAAATATTAGAGATTATGTTTTTAAAGGCTATACTATTCCTTATTTGATAGATGAAGAGAATGATATGATTGTTATCTTAGATATTTTTAAGTGGATAGACAAATAAAAAATGAGTGGAGAAGTTAAAAATGAAATTCATATTCGTTATATTGATGTTGGGTTTACAAGCATATGCATATAATTATGGTAATTATAAAGAAAATTTAGAAGCATGTAAAAATGGTAATGCTAAACGATGTAATGACTTAGCAGGCATTTATCTTAGAGGAAATTTTAGAGATAACATACGAGAAGATGAAAAACAAGCACAATATTATTATGATATGAGTTTAGAACTTTATGAGAAATATTGTAATAAGGGTAATGGAAAAGCTTGTTTTGATTTAGCGGAGAAATATAATGGTATGAGATGGAATATTGATCAAAATTTAAGTATGATGGCTAAATATCATGAAAAATCATGTGAACTTGGATATGGTAAAGGGTGCAATGAATTAGGAGCATCATACAAAAGAGGTCATGGTGTTAATGAAGATAAGGAAAAATCTAATAAATATTATCAAAAAGCTTTATTACTTTATGAT
>Ga0256834_1002089_pt1 | contig 12922 bp, 15 predicted proteins | sample 4281140metaG_FD_190536 | JGI IMG/M metagenome (GOLD analysis project Ga0256834, IMG submission 190536) | Hydrothermal vent microbial communities from East Pacific Rise, Pacific Ocean - 4281-140 | ecosystem: Environmental > Aquatic > Marine > Hydrothermal vents | place: Pacific Ocean: East... | reverse complement strand
CTTGTTTGAAATCAGCAAAATACGCCTCCTTGTTTTTACAAGACCTACGCGCTGGTAGCTCAGTTGGATAGAGTATCTGGCTACGAACCAGAGGGTCGGGGGTTCGAATCCTCCCCAGCGCGCCATATTTTTCAATGACTTAGGAAGCCTTCGGGTTTCCTTTGTTGTTTCTGAGTCACCAATAAGTCACCACGACAGTCTATTTCATAGATAATTTATTTTTCATTCAGTTACAAAAAAGCCCCGATGTTTAGTCGAGGCGGTGTCTATTCCCTAATATGTCCGAAAAGGTCGGGGTTTCTATTTAATATCTAATTAGAAATTAATCAGGCTGTCTACTTTAGGCTTTTGTAGTGACCTCTAAAAAATCGAGTTTCTCTAATATGTCAGAAAACTCGATAGTGACTTCCGAATAATCAGGGTTTGAGGTTTTGTTAGGTTCTAATGCTCTGATAACTTCGAGCGTTCAAAGTCTGTCAACGAGATTGTAAAAAGCTCTTTCATGTCGTTGTAGTAGCTCATTAAAGCCTCGCACTTGTCTTTGGTATCGTGGTCAATCTTTATCAGTTCGGGGTTTATTTCTGCGACTCTGTGAGTTGATTCCGCGTGTAGTCCGTGGCTTGTATCGAGTTCATCAAGCAAGCTGAATAAAATAGTTAGTTTGTCACGACTGCGTTCAATCATGATGCGCGCGCCATCTAGTAGCTTGTTTGTTTCTTCCATTGGTTCAGTCATTGCAATTATTCCCATAGCCATTAGATATGAGCCTTGCATCTGCTGATAGTGAAAGCCCCATAAAATAGCCGTATGGTAAAGCCCTGTACTTCTCAATGAAAAGGCAGGGTGATTCATAACAATAGTTTTTTTATCGACTGTGCTTATCAGTTCATCTAGTCCTAGATCATCATTTTGAGCAGTGAGTTTAAATGCTGTTTTTGCACGGTCTTGATTGCTCATATCTGCGTACAGTTTTGTTTTATCAATCTTCATTTTTTATCGTTTTCCTTTCTTAAATTCTTACCAATTTGTAATGTGCTTTTAATTTCCCTTAAATCTGTTTCAAGTACGCTAGTCTCATAAGCTTTTAGCAATAGATTAAGCATGTAGCCTAGGCGCGTACCGTCTTGTGCTTCGACCTTTCCCGACCTCATGTCTCGATACACGCGCCCTAACTCACATCTAATGGCATAGGAGTCATGCAGGTTTATCTTTTTGTTATCAGAGGGTAGTAGGGTGATATTGCTATCGCCTTGTTTATCAGATATTTGTGTCATTTATTTTGTGCCGTTTTTAAATATTCTCAATCGTTCAGAAAAGCTTGCTGCATCTCTGTTTTTGATGGATTCCTGTAGCTGTCTCTGATTTTCATTAGCGACCTTCACGGACTCATTGTTTTGTTCTGAAATAGCCCGCGTGGGTAATTCTTTGACAATAGTTGTCTGTGGTAATAGTTTGCTTTTTTGGTGTTGCTGTATCATTTTAATAATTCCTTTTTTGATGGATTAGTGACCCCAATAAAATCGGGATTTTTAGTTAATTGATTATGTTTTGGGTTCTCATGCTGGTAGCCTCATGCGCTTTGTGAATCGGCTTGTGCTGTAGTCTTTGGCTTGTGGGTCGCGGTATCCCTTGCCTCGTGTTTTGGCTAGGTAGCTGATACGGTAGATTGCATCTGCTTTGCTTTCAGGTGAATTGATAAAGTGATACGGTCTCGGTATTACAGGCACATGGTTTTTATGCTGTATCGCCTTCCATGTTGAATCTACAATTTCAAGTATGATCTTTGAGTGTCGGACTTTGCTACCATCAAGAAATAGGCAAAAATGGTAATGCTGTGACTTTGCTTTTTCTACTTCACGCGCCCAAACATATCCCACTTCAAACATTCCATATTTACGCTGTAATCGTCTTAGAAGGTTTTTTCTGAATCTGGTCACTCTTTTGTTATCGCCACTGTAAAAAGCTGTATGCAAGTCAAAGCGGACTACTAAAACTCTTTTCCATTTATCTAGGCAGATGTCTAATTGTTCTAGCAGTTTGTTCATAATATTGGGATAAATACCTGATTTATTGATATTCACTGAATAGGTTTTATCACCATAATTAAACTCTGTTGATCTGCTTACATACTTTCTGTTTTTAGTCTTGTTGGGCTTGCTTTGTTTTCCTGTGTTTGGGTTCTTAATAACTGTAGGTTCATTAATAGATAATAGAAAAAACCGCTTTTCTGTAAGAGGTGGCTCATTCATGTAGCCACCGCATAAGGCTTTCTGTGTTTCAAAACGGGACAAAACCGAAGGGACAAAACCGCTCATAGATTTTGAGCCTAAAAACGGGACAAAACCGCCTTTGGAATTACCCAAAAAGGCAGGGTGTTGCACGCTAATCATTGGCAAGGTTTCCAATAAGCTCTCGCGCTAGTTCCTTGTCGCTTTGACTAAGTGAGTACAATCCTTTCCATGTTGGCTTGCCTTCTTTGTTTGTGTAGTCGTAGCGTCTCATAGGTAGGTCATAGCTTCGGTCATATCTAAGATCATGTACGACGTTGGGGACGTAACCATCACCAACTACACCGCCTATCTGCCAACGGTCTGCCTCACCATGTAAATACAGATAAATGACTGCTTTATTTTCTTTGCTTAGAAGCTTAAAAGCTTTTGAACCTGTGATATTATTTCGTTTAAGGTTGCTTCCTTGGTCGGGGGTGACTTTTTTTGTATCTGACATTTACGCACCCCCACCGATTTTTGCACTTTCGATAAAGGCATCAAGGTCTTTCTTGTCGTATCTGACTAGATTATTTATTTTTAAAAAAGGAATTGTCCGCTTGTGGGTTCGGTCATGCTGTAAAAAGCGTTCTGTGACGTGTAGATAATTGCTTGTATCTTTGGACGTAAAAAGTGTTGTTGTTTGCATCTTTCATACCGTTGTTGTTGAAGGTATGAGGTATTAGATGCTTATTGTTTTTAAGAGCAATAATGGTAATTTGAAGTTTTTTACCATACCCTTATTTTATGTTTTGACTTATGCAGTTTTCACACTTTCCGCATGGTTCATGTGGGACAAGCTTGTATGGTTTATGCTTTAATTTATATTTTTTTCTTATTCTTTCTGTTTTCTTGTATTGGCTTTCTGCTCTAGTAATACCGCCCTGCATCCATGCCAAATAATGACTAAACATATCGGTTTGATCTTCTCGCGATAAATTATCTCTTAATTGTTCTAGCCGTCTAAACTCTTCAATGCTTTCTATTTTCTTACCAGCACTTAATATTCTAATGCGGTAACCTTCTATGAATGGCTTAGAAAGTAGTGATTGATCCTCTGCGTCTATTTTTTCCAATATTTCCTTAATCAAGGTGTAAGGACTGATGTTCGCATCTTCTGAAGCAAGGGCAACACATGAAAAATCCGTACCATCATAGATAGGTATTCCAGCTTGCCTGTAGTACAAAAACTGAAACAATGCTTTTTTATATTTTTCTAATGGATTAAGTCCAATAATGGGTTCATAAGGTCGTCTGTACGTTTTTGTCCCTAGCAACAATAAGAACTTCTGCATCACCTCAACTTCAAACAGTTGGGGTAATGCCTCTAAACCTTCCCATAATTCATCTCTAGCTCTATGCCAATGGTATTGGTCTATTAATTCACTTGCTTGTTCTAGCCTTCTAAACTCCATACTACCCGCATTTAAATTTAATTCCCCGAAGGTTTCACAAGTGATTTCTTTTCGCTCTATCTTGTTGCCGTTAATTTCTACAATGTATTCAGTCATTACGCACCCTCTCAAAAATGCTTTTTCTTTCAAAATAAAATTACACTGCCAGACTGGACTTGAAAGGCATCCAGTTTTCAGGGTATCCCCCTAGACAGTGCAAACTCTTTGCTATGCCTTGTTAATATCCAGTATTTGCGCTGTATCGCGTTTTCCTGCTATTCCCATTATTTTCTTTCCGTGAGCTTCTAAAGCCTCTCTGACGTGATCTTGCGCGAATCTTGCATAGACTTCTGTGGTTGCCGTATTACTATGATTAAGGACTTTACCGATCAAGTGTAAGCTGTTGCCCGATTGAGCCAGCCATGAGCCTACTGTACGCCTTAAATCATGCAGTCTTACGTCATCAACTTTGGCGCGCGCGCGAATACGCCCCCACGGTTTATTAATGTTTACTAGGTGTTGACCTTCTTTGAGTCCAATCAAAATGTAAGGATTGTTTTCTATGCGTGGTATGCCTTCCAGTAAAGTGATTGCTTCACTACTTAGTGGTAGATGCAACGGTTTACCTGACTTGGTATCTGGTAGGTTTAATTCTTTTCTGTCCCAATCGATGTATTCCCACTTTGCAGAAAGTAGCTCATTTTTTCTAAGCCCTGTTAGCAGATAAAGCCAGATTGCACCACGCACATAAGGGTTTTGTTCTTGGTCTATTGATTCAGCTAGGCGTGGCAGTTCTTCGGGTGTTACCCAGCGTTCGCGCTTATGCTCTCTAAAGGCTTCAATATTGTTAGCGGGGTTTTTAAAGTCATCAGGCAATAAACCCCATACAATTCCCTTTTTGAACATAACCGCCAATAGTTCTATGAGCCTGTTTGCTTCATAAGGTCTAGTTTTCCCTATTTTGCTGTGAAACTTTGCAAGGTCGTTATGGGTAATACTTAAAGCGGGCAGTGTTCCAAACTTTGGGAGTAGGTGCTTTTTCAATCTTGCTTGATCTTGCTCCCATGTCTTTTTTCTAGGTTTGGCATAGCGTTCTATGTAGTCACTTGCTAACTGTTCAAACGTACCAGCCTTGCGCCTTATGTCGCGCCCTTCCATTGGGTCGATGTTATCAATAACCTTTGATAGTTCTTTTTTTGCTTTATCTTCGGCTTGTGTAACTGTGAGTATCCCAAAATCACCCAATACCATTAAACGCTTGCGATTATTCACGCGATAACTAAGCACAAAGGATTTATTACCCGATGGATAGAGGCGCATACCAAAGCCTTTGATCTTGTCGCTCCAGCGAATATCTTTAGTATTCCCTCTGTCATTGAACGTCATGGCGTTAATGCTTTTTGCTGTAAGGTTGTAAGTTCTAGTCATTATTAGCCTATTCTTGTTTTATCGTTGTTTCATGAGTCACCCCTGAGTCACCACGATAATTGATTTCACTTGAATTTACTTGTCGCTATTGTAGCAGTTAAGTGTATGAATATGTAGGCTAAATGGTTCTAGTTGTTTTTGTTTGATTATTGTATTATTTGACTACGAACCAGAGGGTCGGGGGTTCGAATCCTCCCCAGCGCGCCATTATTTATAATTAACCTACTGATATTTAGTAGGTTTTTTTGTTTCTAGGGTTTGCGCACCGTTCAGAGTACCGTAAATTTCTTTTGTTACTATTTATCTTAGTACCACCCACTACTACCAATCCAAATAAGAATATTAATGGTTAAATCTAGGTATTAGCTTATTTACACATAATCTCAATTATACGGCTTAGCGAACAGTTAGCTTTTCAACTGCGTATAATTCCTGATTATGTTACTTAAGCGGAGTAATGAAATCGAGGAACACACAAGCAATGCAGTCTCTATCGCTTTGTGTTGGGTTACTTGGTTGAGTAGCATCAAAAGGTACAGAGATAATCGAATCTACTAACCAGTCTGTGTTCTTTACAGTCTGGTGATCTCAAGCCTACAGCTGCACTCTGACAGCACAACATCAAACAACATACCTACATCACTAAGACTCATTAATAGCTCTCTAAGGCGTGCATACGAGTTTGCTAATGAGTATTCGTAACGAACATGAACTCTATAGATTAATGCCTTAAAAGGGTCTTAAAGCATGGTTCATTAGGTGATACGAATGTTAATTTGGAAATACTAATTTAGCTTGAGGGGGGGGGGGAGGTTTGCTGTGAGGCAAACCAGATAGTAGTACTGCACTCTTAAGTAGATGAGTATTTTTTGAAAAACCTGAAGATTGAGATAAGCCTTAACTGTTTTTGATTAGCAACTATTGACAAATTTTCAAAATGTCATTTGAAGAATTAGTTTATACCTTAAGTCAATCTAGATAATTACTTCAGAGAAGATTACTAAGTAGTTCTGCGTTTCCTGCCAATAATGCTCCTTCTATAGCCGCAGAGACTATTTGCCCAAATGAATGTTCAATGTTTGGGTAATCTGAGGACTTTTCCAAGTCTGGATGGTTGTATGTATAAAGCAACTCCCCATTTTCTGATAATACTCTTATCGAAATAAATGGGCCGGTTTTATTGACAGTTGAATTTATCTCTTCGTATCTTGGGTTGTACCATTTGTTATTTGCAGGGACATATATGAAATACTTGTTGTTATTTACATTCGCAGCAAGCATATGCTGTTTAAAAGTTATGTAATTATCTATAGATTGTTTAATCGGCATGCGATTAAAGAAGGTGTCATAATACTCTTCAGGGATATCACTATGTATATATGATGCAATAGGTTCTAAATCAGAAGAATAAACACCTATAATTGAAGGTGCATTTGCTCTCATAAGTTCCTCTATTTTAGAGTATTCGACCACATTCACCATTAAACCAACTTTTGTAGATGAAGCGGTAAACCAGTGATTACCTATAGAGTTAAATACACTTAGTTCATTTATATCATACAGTCTTCCCATTCTATTTCTATTCCCCCTCATTATCAAAGCTAGCAGTGTGTTAAGTAGATATTAAACCTAAGTTTTAGGGTTAGGTTTATCTTAATAACACCTCATAAGTTGCTTGATTATAGTACAATAACCTCTGCTTATTAGTCTTTTTTACATGCTTATCGAGCCAAATGCTAGCTCAATAGTCACACTATCACGCAACATATTAGAAAGAGTTGCAATCAGTAGCTTCCCTATATGATGTAGTTCAATTTCCACGGATAGGCGTTTATTCTGTTTAGTAAAACTGGATACAGTAACAGTCTATGCTCTTAGGAAATATAGTTAAATAGGTCTATAAGGCTCAATTAAAGACTTTCAATCACTCTGATAACACTTGTTGTTACGATTTTATTTAAAAGGCTTAATTAGAGCTTTAAATAGGGCTTGTAGATTGATCTATAGCAGTTAATATATGAGGAGTACTGATCTGTAGGCTGCACGCTTAAGTACAAATATCCCAATATGGGTTATCCCAAAATAGGATAGATAATATTTACCAATTAGCAAAGGGTAAATATGACATCATCTGTCTTCACAAAAAAGTATCAGCGCTTTAGAGAACTGCTAATCAAGCATCGCAAAAATACTGATGTCACTCAAAAAGTACTCGCTGAAACTCTTAATAAGCCACAGTCTTACGTATCCAAATATGAAAGTGGAGAGAGACGCTTAGATCTAATTGAATTTCTAGATGTTGCTGAAGCCCTTCAATTAGATAAATGTAAATTCATTCAAGACCTCGAAAAAAAAGTATCTAAGTAACACGCTGCCTATTATGAATACATTTCATTAAGTATCTTTAGTCACGCTTAAAAATATCCTATAATGGGATATTTTATATATTTAGGAAGGTGATAAATGAACCAACTAACCAACAGCAGTATTTATCTTGTATTTCTTAGTATCATGCTTTTAACTGGTTGTAGCTCAGTCAAACCTAAAATTACAGATAAGCAATTAGGTATAGCGAGTATGCAACTGGCATATGCGGATATTTGTAGAAAAGAAGGCGTACTTGAACAAAACGTTACACAAAGATATCAAAGGTACGTTATGGAGGATTTGAGTAATTATCAGTATGATAATACTAAGTTGTCTAATCAGTATAACTTACAAGCAAATGAAATAAATAAAGACAGTAATTTAAAGAGCAGCTGCAACCGCTTAAAGTTAATGACATTAAAAGCTGATCAAGATCGAATTCAAAGACAACAGGCAAATGCAGCTAGGAACGAAGCTTTAGCCTCATTAAGTAATTCAGCAAACTCAGTAGTGAACGCTGCACGTAATGCCTCTAACACTGCTAAATACACTCCAAATACAAATCCTTCTGTTAGTTTTGGTAGTAGAGTTCCTTCAAACAACTCAAGTAGCTATCTAATTAAGGGCAACAATGGATTGGTTCATAAAACTTGTACAGGCTCTGGCTCTTACAGATATTGCTTTTAAAGCAGTTAGACATTTTATTAGATTAAGTAAGGATGATTAAAAGTAAGTATATTGATACACAAATCTAGATTTTTATACCTAATTTAGTGTTACAGGTGAGTTATGCGCATATTGGGGTAAATCTGCTTCATAGGGTTACGTGAAGTTAGTGTGAACTACAGCGCAGTTAAGTAATTTCACCAATATCATTACAGGTAGTTCACTTATTACAAACGTCAGTAATAACGTTACATTTAAGAATTTTTAACCAACAACTACAAACCAGTTATTTTAAAGAAAAGCAGTGTAGTCATACATCAGCCTGATAGTTCTCACTATCCTATTCTAACTATTAGCAACACATTCATTAGTTGGGGAGATGCCTGTAGTGCCACGAGGGCAGCTTGCTGCACGATGTGAGTACGGATAGGTCTCGACCATATACAGTTAAACCAATTTAAAATATTTTATACCTAATAGATTAAAGTCGCCGCCATAAGGCAATACGCTCGCTTGCGCTCACGAGAGCCTTATGACGACTCCTAACAGTTTTCTGTGAATTTCAATTTGTACCCTTTCAAGCCAATTCAAAGTGCAACACTGCAACACTGCAACAAAGTAGCTATATCAATACTTAAGAGGCTTTTAAAGTGCAACATGATTAATTTATGTTGCACTCTGTAAATCCCGATGAGTCATATATTAGGTCAATGTTGCACTGTTGCACTCTGTTAAGGACTGGGAGGTAGGTATCTTTCAAAAGCATCAGTAAAACACTTTAACTCGTATCCTCTTGGAGTAGCTGCACCGATGCGTATCCCTTTCGGCTTGATGCCATAGGCCTTCAACATATTAGCTACACCACTCTGTGATATAGAACTACCATTTCTGTATTCACACCATGGCTGATCTTTGTCTTTGGTTAAATCCTCTACAAGCTGAGCTGATGATATTTTACTAACAGTAGTTTTTTTGAATATCTCCCTAATGGCTCCAAGCAATAAAGTGGGTAGCTCTGGTTCATCAGGAACAGTTAATGATTGATATGCTGTGTCACAATCATGAAGCCAACAAGAACCTGCTAGATCAGCTAATACAAAAAGGGGCTTCCAATTATCTACAGCACGATCATTTCCCAAAGGAGATGGTTTAAAAGAGCTTGCTTTTATTAGTGAAGAATTATCTATGCTCCATTTCATCAACTCTTCTCTAATCTGTTTACATTGGTCAAACAAATCAATTGGGATTTGCGGGACTGATTCACTTACTTTCTTTCTTCTCATTTGAACAACAATGCTACGATCCATAATTGTTTCTTGTAAGTTGCCTATTGAGGCTAATACCATAGGTGTCCATGTGCTGAACCTACTTACTTGATGCGTATCGCCATCACACCTTGTTACATAAGCTCTATTTCTTCCATGACCACTGTTAATAATACCAGTCATGTCGCTTGTGCTATTGGCTATAAATGTATCTGCTTCATCAATAATTAAAGTTGGTTGATGCTGGTCGATTAGCCTGTAAATCGTAGCTGCTGTCATATTTGAAGTTACAAAAGATTTACAACTAATTGCACTCAATAAATCTAATAATGTGGACTTACCACACCTTTTTTCAGGAGAAGTTATAACTAGTTTAGGAAATATGGCAAAGTCATTTATCGAGTATGTAGATGCACACCATAACGCTAAAGCGTAACTAGTATCTTTAGGTAGCACCGTATGTTGAGCAATTAGTATTTCCATCTGATCTAATAACTTTGCTAAATCAATATTACTCTTTGTAGATGGTTGTAAATCTTCAACAATATCATTGTTGGGTTGTGTGTTTATCATTAAAGTTTTCCTTATATTTGGAAGTGAGACCACATACAAATAGACAGAAATGAGATATAATCTTAAATGACTAAGTTCAAGACTAAGCCCACCTCTATCTATTTTGGAGTGGGCTTTTTTATTGCTTGTTAGTTAGAGAATATGTGAAAGCTTGAGATTGCCTTCCTGTGCCAGCCTGAGAATATATCCAAAGTATATTCTCGTATTTTTTCAATATACGTTTGACTGTTTGATTCCCAAGAGCGAAAGAAGTAGCTGCTATCAGTTGCATTTGGTTGCGATGAGGCTTCTCAATACAAACTTTGATTGTTTTAACTATTTCATGATCTTTTGGATCAACTAAAACATTCAAGTAGTCCTGAGGAAGCTCTAGAGGGCTTCCATCCTTGTTTGGTAGAGTAAGGCAACCATTGTTGTAAATCAGCTCTTGTGTGCCTGTGTCGATAGCTATTGAGGTGTTCATTAAGCCGCCCCCATATCACGGTCAGCGATACGTGACTCTACCCAAGCTTGTATCTCTGATTCAATCCAAGCTACAGCTTTACCATTTTTGATTAGCTGTATCGGTTTTGGAAACTTCCCCTCACGCACAAGTTGGTATACATAACTTTTGCTAATAGATGTAATGCCTATAACAGACTTAATTCTAATCAGTCTATTATTTGCAACTAACTTATTTAGCTCAAGTGGTTCTAGCTTTTGTTTATTCTTATCTGTTGTAATTGTTTTGTTCATTTTAAGTCCTTTAATTATTAAGAAGGCCACAACGAATTATTGAGACCGCCTAATATATTGAGACTTATGGAGTGGGAAAGATAAGGACAGAATAGCCCTTTTTATCCGAAGTACATTACTTGAACTATTTCATCAACAGTTGAAGAGCTACCTAAAATCACTTTCTCAATATTATTTTTATTTTTTGAATGAGCTGATTCAAACTCTTTGCAGTTATGGACGAACAGAGAAAGGACTTCTTCTTTATGGAACTTATCTCTTTTCTTCCTAAGAGAGTCTTTTGCATAATGATCATGATTGGCTTGATCCTTTATCCATATGGCTTCGAGTGCATCAACTGGTTTGTAGCCACAAATACAAATCAATAAATCTACACAATCAATTTTAAAAGCCCAGTTACCCTTAGTTACACTTGGTTTATATGTACTTCCTAACGACTTAATTGAAGACTTAAACATTTCGTTGAGAAAAGGTAGTAGTTCGGAGGGGATAGACTCCCCTTTCTCAGCAAAATATAATATTTTCCTGTAAGCCATCTCTTTAATTTTCGGTTCATTTTTATGTTTTTTGAAGACGGGTGACATGTTCTCTAAATAGTTTTTATCTTCTTCTATCATTTTATGATTCTCTTAGGGGGCACTTCATCAATATCCTCAGCTTTCAATTTATCTAAGTAATCAGACCAACCTTGCATCATCTTTATTCTTTTCCCCATAAGTTGTGCTTTATTATATGTGGCTCTTACTCTATCTTTATTTTCATGAGCGAGTTGTAACTCTATAGTATCAGCATCGTAACCTAACTCATTAAGTTGAGTTGAAGCCATGTGTCTAAAGCCGTGACTTGTCATGTAGCCTGTTCCAAATGGTTTGCCTGTAGCAGGGTTGATTATTCGTCTTAAAGCAGAGGTGGTTGTACCTTCACTTAATGGCTTCCCATTATTTTTTTGACCATGACTTGAAACAAAAACATATTCACCATTACCTGTTAATGGTTCTATATCCTTTAGAATAGTCATTGCTTGGTGAGATAGTGGTACAGCCAAGGCTTTCCTTGTTTTCAACTCATCAGCAGGAAAATTTATAATAGCGTTTTTGAAGTCTATAAACTCCCACTTTAGAAAACGTATGTTTTTAGGTCTTAGAAAAACTAAAGGCATTAACTTTAATGCTTGGGTGGTAGCAAAATCTTGTGTGGTAGTTGGATTATCAATCTGTTGTAGTAATACTCTGATATCTTCTGGTGATGTGATATGCCCAAAGTTTCCTTTAAGCTTAATATCTGGTTTTGGTAATAGCTCCGCTAAATCTTTGGCTGGGTTATTCTCAATAATACCTAGCATTAACATTTCGTTGTATATCCTTCTAGTAACATTAGCCATTCTATGAGCTGTTTCTATTGCACCTCTGTCACTCATTTTTCTCATAATATTTAGTATTTCCAATGTACTAAATTCATTAATTTTCTTCTTATCAAGGAAAGGGATTAAATTTTTGTGAATGCGTTGTTTTAAGTCTTTGCGAGTTGAATCAGCTATATTTTGTTTTTCTAGCCACTCTAAAGCATAGTGACTGAATCTTTTGTTATCCAGATCATTAGCTATAGTTTGTTCTTCTTTAATATTTCTTGGGTTAATTCCTTTAGCTACATACTCTCTGGCTTTCCTGTGTTCATCCCTCGCATCTTTAAGCTTAATATCTGGGTACTGACCTATTGTATAAGTGCCTCTGCTAGTACCTACGCTAAAGTCATATCTCCATACCTTGTATCCTGATGGTTTAACTAATAAATATAAACCACCCCCATCAGCTAATTTGTATGCCTTTGTTTTTGGTTTAGCATTTGCTACTGCTGTATGTGTTAAAGCCATAGTGAAACCTACAATTATTAGTTGCGTACCGTAAAGGATACCGTAAATTATTGTGGTTAGTATAATTCACTATGGAGCAACTAGGAATTAAAATCGTTTATAAATAAGGACTTATATTTTACAATGGAGAGTAAAATACTATAAATACTTGTTTGTGGCGTTTCCCCAGCGCGCCATAATTTAAAACCAGCTTTGATAGCTGGTTTTTTTATGCCTACAATAAATCAATAGCACCTGCTTGAAAATCCCAAATCTGGCATTATGCTTAGAATATTTATTTATAAATCAAATGGAGAAACCCATGGCATCAGCAAACGCACGTCATTTACTCGTTGAAACAGAAGAGCAATGTAACGA
>Ga0256834_1002088_pt1 | contig 12923 bp, 13 predicted proteins | sample 4281140metaG_FD_190536 | JGI IMG/M metagenome (GOLD analysis project Ga0256834, IMG submission 190536) | Hydrothermal vent microbial communities from East Pacific Rise, Pacific Ocean - 4281-140 | ecosystem: Environmental > Aquatic > Marine > Hydrothermal vents | place: Pacific Ocean: East... | reverse complement strand
GTTATAATACGGACCTTCCTCATACTCCCAGTGACGGAGGTCTACGATTATAAAATCGGACCGGATATGCACACGGTAGTTTCAAAGGAGAAGTTCTACATCGTGTTCCCGGAGTACCCCGGCACCGTGCTGACAGAACACTACGACATGGAGTTCTCCCTGTTCCTGTGGCACATGTGACGGAAGCCCCAGGTACTTTCAAAAATTTTTTAAAGTCCCTTCCCAAACCCATTTAGAACGCTTACGGAGGTCTGAGAAATGGGAGACAAGACCAAGGTTCAGGTGAGCAAGCTCAAGCCTGGAAGGTACATCCTTATAGACGGGGAACCGTGCAGGATAGGCAACATAACCGTTTCCTCACCGGGCAAACACGGTTCAGCTAAAGCCAGGATTGAAGCCGTGGGGATATTCGACGGGAAGGTAAGGAGCATGGTCAAGCCGACCAGCACCGAGGTTGAGGTTCCGATAATAGACAAAAGAACCGCCCAGGTAATAGCCCTCACCCCCGATACCGTCCAGTTAATGGATATGGAAACCTACGAGCTCTACGACGTGCCCCGCGATAGCGGTGTTGACAGCTCAATCAAGGATCAGCTCAGGGAAGGCATAAACGTCGAGTACTGGGAGACCCTGGGAAGAATAAAGATCATGAAGCTTAAGGGGGAGTGAGTTCCCTTTTCCTTTTAGCCCATCGGTTGACACATGTGTCCCTCCATGCATTGGACATAACGTATTTAAGCTCTTCTGGGCATTATCTGGGCGGGGAGTGCTATGGTCAAATTCACGGACCTGATAACGCGTAAATTCCAGAATATCGCGGGCAGCAGGTACGAGGAGATACTGAAGGCGTACGAGGAGTTCTTCCTGACCGAAGAGGAGATGGTGATTCCCGACATCAAGTCGATACTGATCCCGCTGGACAGGTACACCACCACCGTCCCGGACGAAGTTTACGAGACGATCTCCGCGTACCCCAACGCACGGCTTCAGCTGGTGTACATGATAGACGAGAACGTGTGCCGGTTGATAAGGGACACGCTCGGGGAAGAGGACGCCAAGAAGTTCAGGGAGAAAGAAGAACGCAGGGCCAGTGAGATACTCTCCAGAATGAGGGACAGGATCCGAGAACTCGGTATTGCCTGGGCGGAAGACACCGTGTTCGGGGACAAAAGCGAGTACGTTGAGAGCATCGCCGGTGAGTACGATATGCTCATAATATCCAAGCACTACGGCTCTGAAACGACAAGGACCCACACAGTGAGCCCCGTTGTCTTTAGAATCGTCCAGTACGTCGGGAGACCTGTGGTGTTGTATTGATGGGGGCCCAGTCATGATATCAACGGGAGAGATCATCGCCCTTTCGGTGTTCAGTGGGGTTTACGCCCTGATTATGAGCGAGAAGATCCACAGGACCGTTGCGGCCATGGTGGGCGCTTCGGTGATCATGGTCCTAAACATCGTGCCGTGGGATAAGATCCCAAAGTACCTGGATCTGGGCACGATACTCCTGCTGGCGGGCATGATGACCGTGGTCAACATAGCAAGGGACAGCGGGCTCTTCGAGTACATCGCGATCAAGACCGCAAAACTCTCAAAGGGAGACCCCATGAAAGTTCTCCTACTGTTCTCCGTTATCACAGCGCTGGTGAGTGCATTTTTGGACAACGTTACCACCGTCCTCCTTCTGACCCCAATGTTAATCTACATAACCCGGCAGATGGACGTCAATCCGGTTCCGTTCCTGCTCGCGGAGGTCTTCGCCTCGAACATCGGTGGAACCGCGACGCTCATCGGAGACCCACCAAACATCATGATAGGGTCGGCCGCCGGGCTGAGTTTCAACGATTTTATCACCAACATGGCACCCATAGCGTTCCTCGACCTCTTCGTGACGGTGGGGATAATCTACCTGGCCTATAGAAGCGCTATGAACGCCCACAGCAACAGATCGGAGGCGATAACGCGCAGCATCATGTCCCTCAACGAAGAGGACGCTATCAAAGATAGGGTGCTTTTCAGGAAATCGGTTGTCATGATAGCGGCCATAATAGTGGCGTTCTTCTTCCACGACAGGTTGGGGCTCCAGCCTGCGGTGATAGCGCTGACAGGGGCATCCATACTTCTGCTGTGGAGTGGGGCATCGCCAGAGTACGCCCTGGAGAAGGTTGAATGGGCCACCCTGTTCTTCTTCGGGGGACTGTTCATAATAGTGGGCTCACTCGTCGAGACCGGGGCAATAGACCAGCTGGCGGACTGGATGCTGGGGTACGTACACACGGAGGGACAGGCGGTCCTCCTAATCTCATGGTTCTCCGCGTTCTCCAGCGCTATAGTTGACAACATACCCTTCACCGCCACCATGATACCCCTTATCAAGGCCATGGGGAACAGCATGAGCACCTACCCCCTGTGGTGGGCACTCTCCCTGGGGGCATGTCTGGGCGGAAACGGAACGGCTATAGGTGCAAGTGCCAACGTGGTTGTGGTTGGTATGGCGTACAGGGAGGGTATAAGGATAACCTTTGGGGACTTCCTGAAGGTGGGCATGGTTATAATGGTGGCCACCGTTGGCCTGGGAAGTGCCCTTATATGGCTGAGGTACGTTGGTCTCTGAGGTGATAGAGGTGAAGATACTGGTCCTCGTTGATGGTTCAAAATGGAGTCAAAAGGCGGCCCTTCACGCCTTTTCAGTGGCCAAAAGAAAGAACGCCAAAGTGATTCTGTTCTCGGTTCTGGACAGAAAAGAGGTCCGTGCAATAGCGTTTCATCTGAGCATAAGAAGTGAAAGCATTGATGACATACAGCGCTTTGAGGAAACGGCATGGAGGGACACCAAGAGGAGCATAAAAGAGGTCATAACCGCCCTCCTGGAACTGGGACACAGGGAGGGGGTGAACTGCTCCTTCAAGATAATCGAGGGGTCAGCCAAAGACAAGATACTCGAAGAGGCGAACAGCGGAAAGTACTCACTGGTTGTAATGGGGGCGTACGGAAAGAGCGGGAAGACTAGGATAGGTTCCCTGCTTGAGGACGTTGTTGGGAGCATTGAGCCCCCGGTCATGATAGTGAAGTGAGGCCCCACCCTTAAACTTTAAAACCCTGCACCTCAGCCACTCTGGGGGTGAGATCATGGACTTCTTGTACACTTACGAGACGCTCAAACTGGAGTTTCCCCTAACGGAACCGGAAAACGCAAGGTTCGTGCTCATTGGGGTTCCCTTTGACGGCACCACATCGTACAAGGCGGGGGCACGGTTCGGGCCAACACTGATACGGCAGGCAACGCTGAACCTCGAGAGCTATATTCTAGATTATGATATAGATGTTGCGGACCTGCCACTCGCCGACATTGGGGACGTGGCGGTCGTGGCCGGCGACCCCAGAAGGACGGCGGATAGGGTTAGAGAGACCGTCGAAGACGTCCTAAAGAGCAACCCTAACGCACTCCCTGTGCTCCTGGGGGGAGAGCACTCCCAGACCCTCGGTGCAGTTGAAGCGCTCAAGCCCGCAAGCTACGTTGTCTTCGATGCCCATCTGGACCTGCGCGACCATTACGAGGATAACCACTACAACCACGCCTGTGTGGCAAGGAGAATAAGCGAGCTTGGCATCAGGGAGGCGATGTTCGGAATCAGAAGCGGCACCAGAGAGGAGGTCCAGTACGCGGAGGACAATGGAATAAAATGGGTTCACGCGAGAGATTACAGCCTGGATGCCTTCATAGAGCTCGTGGAGGCCCTCCCAGAACCCATATACCTCTCCATAGACATAGACGCCTTCGATGTCTCAATGGTTCCGAGCACCGGAACACCCGAGGCCGGTGGACTGGGCTTCTGGGACGTTGTGGGCGCAATAGAATGGCTCGCAAACAGCAAGCGTATAGCAGGTTTCGATATAATGGAGGTGGGTGGGACTGAGCTGGGGGATCCCACTGCGCTAACAGCCGCGAAATTGCTCTTCTATTTTATAGGGGTGATGGGAAGAGGGGGGTGACCCCCTCAAAATTAAAGGGGGAGCCGGTACTCAAGAGGTTTTTATGTTGTCCTTCACCTTCTCGTACCTCCGTATCCTGTCCTCCAGCGTTTCGCCCTTGAGGAGCTTCGAACGGAGTAAAGGAAGCCAGAGCGTCTCCGTTATCACGGATACCAGCACCGTCAGAACGGTAACGGCCAGTATCACATCACCCCAGTACACGGTCAATGTTGCGTTGGGGTATCTGGTGGCAAGGGAGAGGGGCAGTGCGGCAAGGGCCGAGGGGACTATCCCCCTCGGACCCTCAAGTGATATGAAGAGGTACTCCTTCGGACTCCACCATTTCAACAGGAACACCGCCGCCAGCGGACGGGCCACGACCATTATGAAAAACGCCACCAGAATGCCACCGACCAGGTTCTTACCGAAGAGGGAGAGGTTGAGGCTCGCCCCGAGGAGGATGAATATGAAAACCGTCGCTATGGCCGCGAGGCTCTCGTTGAATTCAACCTCCCGTTCAATGGCTGTCAAAACCTCGTCCATGATGTCTATCCGCCTCCAATGCCCGATCAGTTTGTAGTTCCCGAGGACTATCCCGGCCACCGTCGCCGCGAGATAACCAGAAGCCTGAAGCTGCTCCCCCAAAAAGAAACTCGTGAACGCCAGAAGGAGCGAGAATAGCTCTATCTCCGGAAACTCAAAAATCTCCGCCCTTTTTATGAACCAGTATCCAAACAGTCCGATAACAACCCCGACCAGCACCGAGAGCAGAACCTCGTAGAAGAAGTACACAACGGCCCCACCGTAAACACCGACATGGGAGCTCAGGGCCGCAAAAAGGCCGCCACTGGCCTCCGGCACTATCATTGAAATCGCCACGGCAGTAAGAACGATGCCGAGGGGATCGTTGAAGATGGACTCCGTTACTATCGTCGTTTCAATGTCCTGTCTTACCCTGTGCTGTCTGAAGAGGGGGATCAGGGTCGCCGGGTCCGTAGCGCTTATTATGGCGCCGAAGAGGAATCCCACAAGGAACGGGGCATGAAATACCCAGGAGAAAAACCAAGCAGAGAGGAGAGCGGTCAGTACAAGCCCCAGGGTATCCAAGGTGATTATGGTCGAGAAATTCCTTTTCAGGAGCTTTATACTCAGGTTATGGCCCTCGGTGAAGAGTATCATCACAAGACCAAAAACCCTTACATAGTCAAAGAGCTCGTGGGCCGTTTCTCTTGGGATTATAAGGGCCACCGGCCCGAATATTATCCCGAACACGATGAAGAGGGGCACGTAGGAGATTTTGAACTTCCTACCAATAAGCATTGAGGATATACCGATGCCAACCACCGCGACGAGTATCCTGGTCAGGGTCTCTATGGGTGTCATTGAACTCCCTCCCGTTGATCCCTCCTATACCTGTGAAAATCAAAAAACAGTATTTAAACCTTGGGGGCTTGTCAAAAATCTGCCAAAGTGGTACAATGGTATAAGAGTTCCTTCGATGTTCTAAAAAAACCGCTAACTCTTAAATACCCAACAAGAAAATAGCAAAGGGTGGTAACCATGGAACTTGAGTCTGCCCTTGGGAAGTTTCACTCGCTTAAGCTCGCCAGCATAATGCCAAAGCCGGAGAGCATGCCCGTTGTCACGGAGGACACGGACATCATGAGCGTGCTCAAGATCCTCAGAACCAGACACCACGTATGGGTGGTTAAGGACAAGAGGAGCATGGAGCTGGTGGGGGTAATCCACTACCTGGACGTCATGGACATATTTCTGCCCCCCGACGCCCATAAGTTCAAACTCGGTATGACCAGCAGGACGCTGCGTTCCCTCCTCGGCGGTGCCGAAAAAGCGGGGGACGTTGCAGAGAGGGAGGTTCTTGCGATAGAGGACACCGCAACGGTTCTAGATGCCCTGATAAAGATGCGCAGATACAGAAGCCAGGTTCTGGCCGTCGTTGAAGGCGATATCCTCGTCGGGGAGATAAGCCTTCGCATACTGATTGATGAGTTCCTAAGACTGCTGAGGGTAGGTGGTGCAACATGGAAGTCACTTGGATCCTCTTCACAATCGGAGTTGCCCTGATACTGGCCAAGATAGGCGACAGCATAATAGAGCGCTTTGAACTCCCCGGGGTCCTAGGAGAGCTTGTAATGGGCATGATACTGGGCAACCTGGTTTATTTTGGTATAGTAGCCCCACAGTACCTTCCAATAGTCAGCGGAAGCGGGTTCACAACGAGCGCAACGGAGATAGCAGACTTCCTCGCAAAGCTGGGTATAATATTCCTGCTCTTCCTCGGTGCCCTGGACACGGATATAGATCAGCTCAAGAAGACCGGTGTAACGGCAACCGTGTCAACGGTTCTGGGTGTCTTCACTCCGCTTATACTGGCCTGGTACGCCCTCATGGCAATGGGATACCCCAGCAGGGAGGCCTTCGCCGGAGGCGTTCTGCTGACAGCCACCAGCATTGGACTCACGGTTAGGGTTATGATGGACCTGGGCGTGCTGAGAAGTGAGGTGGGTGCAGCATCCCTCAGCGCAAGCGTAATGGACGATTTCCTTGGCATAGCGCTCGTGATCTTCGCCGTGGGCAGCGGCAGCCTGTTGAACCTCACGGTGAAGATAGTCGCGTTCTTCATAATCACGGGTGTCGTGGCATGGTACCTCGTGGACTACTACATTAAATTCGCGGAGAGGCTCCACGTTGAAAAGGGCATCCTCGGTATGGCGGTGGGTATGATGTTCATCTTCGCGTCCCTGGCTGAGGGATGGTTCGCGGCCGCCATCGAGGGTGCTTTCATGATGGGCCTCATCCTCTCCAAGCTTCCGGAGGGGAAGCGCCTCATGGAGGATGCCAGGGCAATAGGCTACGGTCTCCTGGTACCTTTCTTCTTCGTCCACACCGGTGCTATGCTTGACATGAAGGTCTTCGAGAACGCCAACGCACTGGTCCTGGCAGCCGTCATGAGCGTGATAGCCGTTATCGGGAAGATAATCGGAAGGGGCTTCGGTGCGTGGATCACCGCCTGGGGCCGTGGAAGGGAGTTCCTGACCACCAAAGAGAACGCGTGGATGTCCCTTCAGATGGGAATAGGCTCCATTCCAAGAACCGAGGTCGCCCTTGTTGACCTGATGGTTGCGATACAGGGGAAAGCCATCCCACCAAGCGACGCACCAAAGTTCATAGCCGCAACGCTGATATTCATCACGGTCTCCGTCCTCATAACACCGCCGCTCCTCAAGTGGGCCTTCGTGAAGGAGATACAGGAGGCCAAAGAGGCAAAAGCTGCGGAGAAAGTCGGGAGGATTCAGGAGACCAAGGAAAAGATAAAAGAGCTCAAGGGGGGCAGGTGAACCCCCATCTTTCAATTATTAGCCAAAGAACGCACCCATCCCCGCCATCTGCTCCTCGCTCATGGATTTTATCTTGAACTCCGGCATCTCACCTTTGAGCTTCTCGTATTCTTCCTTCGTTATCTCCCCGGCTTTACCCTCTTCGACGAGGTAGAAGATTCCATCGTCCCCACTGCGGTACGAAACCAGGAATTTATCCGTTTCTACGTCTTCAAGCTTCACGAAAATCGCGTTTCCGCCGGTGTAGGGTCTTCTGCATCTGAAGGGGAAGCTTGATGAATTAAGCATCGCGTCTCCGAGGGCATGGTTCGCCCTCTCCCCGTTGATCTCGGTCCAAAACTTTCTACCCTCAAAATCGCCTTCAATGACTATCAAGAACCTCTGAGCATCGAGTTCCTTTACCGGGGCCCCGCTCCTTTTAAGTATCCCGAACAGGGCACTGATCGTCTCAGCATTCCTGAGGGAAGCCAGAAAACCTTCGACTTTCATAGCGTTCACCGTTTCTGAGTTCTTATACCGCAATATAAAAACCTGCCGAGCAAAAAGGCTTTGTATCATAACCGCCCAAATATATATTTGTGGTCGGGAGAAACTCCTATGTCCTAAAGTGGGGGGAGGTAATAGCTTTTTCGATAACCGCAGGGATAGTTGGCGGGTTGGGCGCGGTCATCTTTAGGCTCCTGATAAGGACAACCCATAAGCTCTTCTTTGTGTGGCTCCTTCCAAGGATAAGTTTTCACGTCGGCGGCTTCAATCTCGGATACGCCCTTCTTCCAGCGATTGGGGGTATAGCCGTTGCGGTTCTTGTCGTGAAGTACCCCAAGATAAAAGGAAACGGCATCCCCGAGGTCGTGGAAGCGGTTATATTCAAGAGCGGAAACATAAGCGGGAAGTTCGCCGCGATCAAGATACTGGCGACCTCAATAACGATAGGCTCAGGGGGGAGCGTTGGACGTGAAGGGCCGATAGGATTCATAGGAGCATCCCTAACTTCGTTCTTGGCGGGCCGTGCGCACCTCTCAAGGGAAATGAAAAAGCTCCTGACAACCTGTGGACTGGCCGCAGGCATCGCCGGAACCTTCAACACCCCCCTAGCAGGGGCGATGTTCGCACTTGAAGTTGTCTACATGGGGGCGTTCTCGATAAACCTCGTGCCCATCTTCATCGCCTCCGTCACCGGCAACGCCGTGACCCTCGCGGTCCTACAGAGGGCATTCGAAGTCGAGATACCGGGGGGACTCGGACACACGGTCTTTGAACTCCCTCTATTTTTTGTGATGGGGCTCCTTCTCGGTGTCCTTGCAGCGCTCTATGCGCGCTTCATATACTACCTAACAGATTCGTTCTCCAGCTGGAAGGTTCCGGAGTTCATCAAACCGGTAACCGGAGGGATTGGGGTCGGCATCATAGGGGCCCTCCTCCCACTCTACGGAATCTTCGGGGTTGGCTACGGGGGTATGAACATGGCGTTCTATGGAAAACTCACCCTGGGGCTTCTGGTAGTCCTTGGCATTGCCAAGATGCTTGCAACGGCCCTCACGCTCGGTTCCGGTCACAGCGGAGGTATATTTGCCCCAAGCCTGTACATAGGAACCATGTTCGGAGCGGCCTTCGGGATGGTCGTTAAGGCCATCTTCCCCACACTTGGGGCCAACCCCACGGTCTACGCTCTGGCGGGAATGGCGGCCTTCTTCAGTGGAATAACACAGGCCCCGGTAACCCAGATACTGATGGTAACCGAGCTGACACGCAGCTACGCCGTTCTCCCGGCGATAATGACCTCAGCGACGATGGGTTTTCTGACCTCAAGGTTCTTTCTGAAGGGAGACTCTATCTACACACTAAAGCTCACCCGCAAGGGTTACACCATAAGAACAGGAAAGCCCGTTATACTCGAAACCATCCCGGTGGGCGAGATAATGACGAAGGAACCGGTTTACGTTTACGAGGACCAGAGCCTGCTGGACGTTGAACACCTCGTTGCCAAGACCGGTCACGATTGCTTTCCGGTTGTGAATCGGGACCTCGAGGTGAAGGGGGTGGTGGGGGTTAAGGACTTCATAAAGCGGCCGACTTCCCTGAAAAGGTTACCGGTGGGGAGGTTTATCCACGGGGACTACGGGGTCACGTATCCCAGCGAAACAGCCGAAGATGCCTTTGAAAAGCTAATGGCTCACGATCAGAACCTTCTTCCTGTTCTGGAATCACGGGAGAGCAGGAAACTCGTTGGCGTCGTGACCAAAAGAGACATATACAAGGCGTACTACCGCGGACTTGAGGGTATGTACATAGAATGAGGTGATACCATGCTCGTTGACGCTGACCTCCACATCCATTCACGCTACTCAAAAGCTGTCTCAAAGGCCATGACGGTACCCAACCTCGCCCAAAACGCGCTGTTCAAAGGACTCGGGATGGTCGGTACGGGAGACATACTGAACCCAAGGTGGGAGGAGGAGCTGATTAAATACACGAAAAAAACCGATGAAGGGACTTACGAAAGGGGGAGCATACGGTTCCTGCTGACGACTGAGGTGGAAGACGCAAGGAGGGTTCACCACGTTCTGATATTTCCGAACTTGGAGACGGTTCATGAGATGCGAGGAGCCCTCAAACGGTACTCCCCGGACATCGAAACCGAGGGACGCCCACATCTGGCCCTCTCCGCTGCTGAGATAGCTGACCTTTCGAATGATCTGGGAATTTTGGTTGGACCGGCCCACGCATTCACACCCTGGACGAGCCTGTATAAGGAGTACAACAGCCTGAATGAAGCGTACCAGGGTGCTAAAGTTCATTTCCTGGAGCTTGGGCTCTCCGCTGACAGCGAAATGGCCGACCGAATAAAAGCCCACCACGGCATTACATACCTCAGCAACTCCGACGCCCATTCACCGATGCCACATCGTCTCGGACGCGAGTTCAACCGTTTTGATATCAAGGAGGCCACTTTTGAGGAAGTCAGAAAAGCCATACTCGGGCGGGGCGGAAGGAGGATCGTGCTCAACGCGGGTCTTGATCCCCGGCTTGGAAAGTACCATATGACGGCGTGTTCTCGCTGCCATGCCCAGTACACACTGGGGGAAGCAAAGGCATTCCACTGGAAGTGTCCAAAGTGCGGAGGTAGAATAAAGAAGGGTGTAAAGGACAGGATTCTGGAACTCGCAGACACCGAAGAGCGGCCCGGGAACAGACCCCCGTACGTTCACCTTGCCCCTCTTGCCGAGGTAATCTCGATGGTTCTGAGGAGGGGCGTTGAAACAAAAGCCGTGAGGAAGGTGTGGGAAAGGTTCCTCGAGGAATTCGGAAGCGAAATACGGGTTCTCATTGACGTTCCGGTTGAAGGGCTCGCCGAGGTTCATGAGGACGTTGCAAAAGCAGTTTGGGCTTACCGCACCGGAAAGCTCGTCGTCATCCCAGGAGGGGGAGGAAAGTACGGTGAGATAAAGCTCCCGGAGGAGATCAAAAACGCGAGGGTGGACGAACTCGAGAACGTTGAGGTTGAGACGGGTGATGGTGGTGGCGGAAGGCCAAAGCAGATGAGCATCACGAAGTTCCTTGGAGGTTCCAAAGATGCACGAATCTGAAATCATCTCCATCTTCCTCAAGCACCTGGGAAGGGGCGGAGACCTTCCACTGGGTGACGATGCCGGGGCCGTGAGGTTCGGCGATGAATGGCTCGTGGCCACCAACGACATGCTCGTGAGGGAAACCGACGTTCCAGATATTATGACGCCGGAGCAGGTGGGTTTTAAAGCGGTGACGATGAACGTGAGCGATGTGGCGGCGATGGGAGCACGACCCATAGGTTTTTTGTTCTCCATAGGGCTCCCGAAAGGCATCGAAGTGGGCTACCTCGACGGCATTGCACGGGGGCTGAGCAGAGGGCTTGAGTTCTATGGGGTTCCGGTTTTGAGCGCGGACACAAACGAAGCGGCAGACCTGATAATCGACGGAATAGCCCTGGGAACCACGGATAGGCTATTAACCCGCTCAAACGTTAAGCCGGGCGACCTGGTATGTGTTACCGGGGATATAGGCCGCGCCCTCTCCGGCTTGCTGGTGTGGAGGGAGAACCTCAACGTGTCCCCAAGAACAAGAAAAGTACTCTACCAAAAGTTCCTTGAACCAACGGCGAGGGTTCTCGAGGGCATGGCCCTAAGGGATGTCGCAAACGCTGCGATAGATATAAGCGACGGCCTCTCAAAGGAACTCCATCTCCTCGCTGAGATGAGCGGGGTAAGAATAGACGTTCGCTCGGGGGCGCTCCCGATATACGAGGAGGTATTTGAAGTGGCCGAAGCCCTTGGAAAGGACCCGGTCGAACTGGCCATCTCAAGCGGGGAGGAGTTTGAACTGCTCTTCACGATTCCACCGGAGAGAGCAGACGATGTGAGGTTCGAGTTCAACGTGATAGGTAAAGCTGGGGTGGGCAGAGGAGTTTACCTCGATGGAACCCCCATGCCCGCCCTGGGGTGGAATCATACGGTGTAACCACGTACGCAATATCGTCATCAGCAATGTTTATAACTGCGGACTGATAACATCCTCCGTATGTTCAGTGGTATAGGCATGATAATAACACGGGGAATCCAGGGGGTTAAAGGTGCCGATCCGGAGTATTTCGCCATAGCCCTGGCAACCTACTACATAAGCGTCTTCCTGTTCTCGGTTCGATGGAAGTACATACTGCGCGGGGTGGGTATGGAGGTACCCCTCGGCGAACTGTTCCAGGCCAACCTGGCAGGGCTTTTCATGAACAACATAACCCCCATGAGCCGGGGCGGTGGAGAGTTTCTGAGGATGCTGTGGGTCTCAAAGAGAAGCAACGTTCCGATGGGCATCTCCGCCGTTACGGTACTCTACGAGAGGATCCTTGAGTCCGTTCCGGTAATGTTTATGACGACCATCGGCATCCTATACTTCACGTCAACCCAGGCCATTTTAGGGCTGATACTCGGAATCGCCGTGGTGTTCATATGGATAAAATGGGAGAGGTTCATAGAGGTTACCCTGAGGATTTTCAGGGTCAAGGTGTCGGAGGAGGACAGAGCGCGCATACTGGCCCTCAGAAACGCCCACAGCGTCAACCTCATAGGGATAGCCATGAGCTCGGCGGTCTGGATTCTCGACGTCACTCGATTGAAGCTCATAACCCTTGCTTTTGGCCTTCACATCTCCCTCGTGGTCATCGTGTTCATCTCCGTTGTCAATCTGATCCTTGGGATTGCGGCCTTTACCCCGGGTGGAATCGGAGTTGTTGAGGGAGGTCTTGTAGGGGCCTTCACGTATGTGGGACTCTCCCCCACAATAGCCGTCTCGGTGGTTGTACTCGAAAGGTTTATCTCCTATGTGCTCGGCAGTGTACCAGGGATAATAGTGCTCCTCACATCCGGAGGAAGGGAAGTATGGAGAGCCTTAAGATCGCGTTAGTGTCGGACTGGTACTACCCCAAGGTCGGTGGCGTTGCAGTTCACATGCACGACCTTGCGATTCACCTCAGCAGAAGAGGGCATGAGGTTGATATAATAACGAACAACTTGGAGACCGGGAAAGAGGACGAGCTCAAGGGAGAAGGAATCGGGCTGGTGA
>Ga0256834_1002087_pt1 | contig 12924 bp, 13 predicted proteins | sample 4281140metaG_FD_190536 | JGI IMG/M metagenome (GOLD analysis project Ga0256834, IMG submission 190536) | Hydrothermal vent microbial communities from East Pacific Rise, Pacific Ocean - 4281-140 | ecosystem: Environmental > Aquatic > Marine > Hydrothermal vents | place: Pacific Ocean: East... | reverse complement strand
AAAAGACTAAAAGAACGACCAATGTCATTCCGAGTAAAGCGAAGCGACGAGGGATCTCACTTTTCGCTCATAAGAATCATTCTTGACGAAACGCCCGCCTGCGGGTACACCTCGATTGATTGGAATGTGCGGGATGGTTTGTGATGGAGATTCCTCACTTGCGTTCGGAATGACAAACGTGTCCCGAAGGCGATAAAAGACTAAAAGAACGACCAATGTCATCCCGAGTAAAGCGAAGCGACGAGGGATCTCATTTGTCATGCTCCCATAGGGATCCTGCGGACGAAGGAGGTCCCGGTAGCTATCGGGACGACTGAGGAATCTCACGTTACGCAGAGGAATTATTAAAACCGTTCTACATTTAAAATCCTACGGATTTTATGTTCATTCTTATAGAAAAACGAACCGGGAGCGCGTTCGGTTACAAAAAGTGATATAAACGAATCGATTTCATCGGATTGAATTATCTTTGATAAAAGTTTTTGAAAATCCTTTTCGAATGAAAATTGTCTCGAAAATAAAAGCACCGATTGAAGAAGAAATGGAAGTTTTCGAAAGCAAATTTCGCGAAGCGGTGCGCACACAAGTGCCTTTGCTCAACAGGGTAACCATGTTTATCGTCAGTCGTAAAGGCAAGCGTATGCGTCCTATGTTTGTTTTTCTTACGGCCAAAATGCTTCGCGGCCATATCACCGAACGAACCTATCGCGGTGCGGGGATTATCGAACTCATCCACACGGCCACCATAGTACACGACGACGTGGTGGACGAAAGCACCTTCCGGCGCGGTTTCTTTTCGCTCAATGCCATTTGGCGCAACAAAATCGCCGTCTTGGTGGGGGATTACCTTTTGGCCAAAGGGCTTATCTTGTCTATTGACAATGATGATTTCGACCTGCTTCGTATCATCTCGGTAGCCGTTAGGGAAATGAGCGAAGGCGAACTGCTCCAAATCGAAAAGGCCAGAAAACTCGACATCGACGAAGCGACCTACTACGATATCATCCGCAAGAAAACGGCTTCCCTAATCGCTTCTTGCACGGCAATGGGTGCCGCTTCGGTAGGTATGGACGTTAAAACGGTAAATGAAATGTATAAATTCGGAGAACTGACCGGTATGGCTTTTCAAATCAAAGACGACTTGTTCGACTACACCGAAGGTGATATCGGCAAACCTACCGGAATCGATATTAAAGAGCGCAAAATGACCCTACCGCTGATATATGCCTTAAACCAAGCATCGACCGGAGAAAAAAAACGGATGCTCCGCATCATCAAAAAACATAATACAGACAAGAAAAAAGTTCGCGAATTGATAAACTTTGTCAAGGACAAAGGAGGATTGGAATACGCCGTAAAAAAAATGCAACAATATAAAAACGATGCTTTGAAAATATTGGAAAACTATCCTGACAACGAAGCCAAAGAAAGCCTAAAATTAATGTTGGATTACGTGATAAATCGCAAACTGTGATGAGTTATATCAGTCCCAAAACCATAGAAGCCGTCCGCGAAGCCATGCGAGTGGAAGAAGTTATAGGCGAATTCGTTCAGCTCAAACGAAGCGGTAGTAATTTGCGCGGCTTCAGTCCGTTCAATAACGAACGAACCCCTTCGTTTTTCGTATCGCCGGCCAAACAAATTTGGAAAGATTTCTCATCGGGAAAAGGGGGCGACGCCATTAAATTTTTAATGGAACACGAAAAATTCACATATCCCGAAGCCATTCGTTGGTTGGCCAAAAAATACAATATCGAAATCGAAGAACGCGAACTGACGGACGACGAGCGCAAAGAACAACAGGAAAAAGAAAGTTTATACGTCGTGACCGAATTTGCCAAAAAATGGTTCGTTGAACAACTCCATCATACCGACGAAGGCAAATCGGTGGGACTTTCCTATTTCAAACAAAGAGGTTTTCGGGAAAAAACCTTGCAAGACTTCGATATCGGCTATTCACCCGCACAACGCGATGCCTTCTACCGGGCGGCCGTTGCCAAAGGGTACAAGGAAGAACTTCTTGAAAAAGCCGGTTTGATTATTAAAAAAAACGGACGCATCTTCGACCGGTTTTACGACCGCGTGATTTTTCCCGTTCACTCCTTGAGCGGTACCGTATTGGGATTTGCCGGACGTATTTTAAAAAACGACGTCAAAGCCGCCAAATATATCAATTCGCCGGAAACGGAAATTTACCGTAAAAGCAAGGTACTCTACGGCATTTTTCAAGCCAAAACGGAGATTGTCAAAGAGGACCGCGTCTATTTGGTGGAAGGCTATACCGACGTTATGGCTTTTCATCAAGCGGGCATCAAAAATACGGTGGCCTCGGCCGGAACCGCCCTAACGGACGAACAAGTCAAACTGATAAAACGCTTTACGAAAAACGTGGTCCTGGTGTATGACGGTGACACGGCAGGCATCCAAGCGGCCATGCGTGGTGTGGATATTATTTTGGAAAATGACATAAACGTTAACGTTGTGGTGCTTCCCGAAGGCGAAGACCCCGACAGCTTTGCCCGGAATGTTTCCACCGAGGACCTCATCAATTATTTGGAAGTCCATCAAAAAGATTTCATCACCTTCAAAGCCGAACGCCTTTTACAAGAAAATACCGACCCGCATCGCACTTTCGATTTGATTAATGAAGTTCTCAAAAGCATTGCCGGTATGCCCAACGAAATCAAGCGGGAACTCTATACACGAAAAATCGCCGAACTTACCGGCACCAACGAACGAACCCTTTTTAAAGAACTCGGGCGGATGATCCGCCGGAAAATCATAGGGCGTTCCAAACTGTTGCGCGATGCCATTCCCGAACCCAAAATGCAAGTGGAGACGGTCCGTCGAACCCCCGTCAACTACCGGGAAGTATTGGAAAGAGAAATCATCAAATTGCTATTATTGTTCGGACAACACAAAACCGTTTTTCCCGAATATGTGCAAAAAGACCTGGTGGACGATCAATTTTTGTTCGACATCGTCAAAACGGAAAGAACCGTAGCCGAAAAAATACATTTGGAACTCCAAGCCGACGAAATTCGTTTTGCTTCCGAAGATTTTCAATACCTTTACGACTTATTGACGGAAGATTTCCGCACCCGGGGCGAAATCAATCCGATGGACATCATCAAAAAAGTACCGCCCCGGTACACCGAACTCCTGTCCGATTTGCTCGCCGAACCGGACAAATACAAACTTTCGGACTGGGAAAAAATCAACGTTTCCGTTCCCGATTACTCGACTCATTTGGACATTTGGGTAACCGACGTGATTTACCGTTTGCGAATGGAACTGCTCAAAGACTTGATTAAAGACAAGCAAAACGAACTCAAGGCCATAGACCCGGAAGATAAAGAAGCCGTTTTTGAGGAATTGGAAGAAGTTCATCGGTACAATCAGCTGAAAAAATTCTTCGGCGAAGTACTAAGTCAAGTGGTTATAACCTAAAACGAACGCTTATGAAAGGAAAAATGAAATTGATCAGCGGCGATATCACGCAATTGGAAGTGGATGCCATTGTCAATGCCGCCAACCCGAGCTTGCTCGGCGGAGGAGGTGTGGACGGTGCCATTCATCGCGCAGCCGGCCCCGAATTGAAAGCATATTGCAGGAAATGCGGCGGTGCCCGGCACGGCGAAGCCAAAATCAGTCCGGGATTTAACCTTCCGGCACGATATGTAATACACGCCGTCGGTCCCGTTTGGAAAGGAGGCAATCAAGGGGAAGAAGAAACCTTGCGCAAGGCTTATCTCAACAGCCTGAAGTTAGCCTCGCAACACGGCATAAAAAGCATCGCTTTCCCCAATATCAGCACCGGAGTTTACGGTTTTCCCAAAAAAAAGGCGGCTGATATTGCTATAGGCACGGTCAAAGAATACTTGACTTTACACCCTGAAATAGAAGAAGTGATTTTTGTGTGCTTTGATGAAGAAAACTACAGGATTTATGCCGGCTATCCCGGACTCGAAATCATTCCCGCCAATTAATTCCAACGCAATGAACGGTAAAGTTGGTTTTCGATGCGGGCAAGTTCTTTGATTACCTTTAAATATTCATTCAACAAACCCTGCATCATAAATTCATTGGCTTTTGTTTTCAAATTTTTATATCTTTCGGGTAAATTCATAACCAAGAGTTTTCGGGTTCGTTTATGTAAGTTCAATTAACGTGCCAAAAAACATAAAAAACTAATTGTCAATTGATTAAAAAAGGATTTTTCCTCTTGTTTTATGTCTTGTTTTCGTTCGCTTCGAGCGGACAAAATCTTTTTTTGGCCGACCGGTACCTTAAAGAAGGCGAAACCGAAAAAGCACTCCGGATTTATCTGGACTGGTATGATAAATTCCGGCGCTACAGCCCGCAAGTGTATGATAATGTATTGGACATCTACATCCGTCAAGGACGTTACGATCAAGCTCTCGAATGGGTGGAACGCGTATCGAGAAAAAGCGGTTCGGGCATCTTCGAAGTGGACAAATACCATCTTTTTACTTTGAAAAAAGAATCCGACAAAGCCCGAAGACAAAAGGAAAAACTCAAACAAACGGTCACGGTCCGTCCGGCTATGACATCGGCTATCGTTTACCGGCTAAAAAAATACAACTATCTCGATGATGCCGTGGCCCTGCTGAAACTTGCTTTACAAACAAAAGCAACGGCCAATCTGTACTTGCTTTTAGGCACTACCTATGCCGAACTGGGACAAACAGAACAAATGATGGAAGCCTATTTGCAGAGTGTGGCTACAAACGACGTATATTTCCATTACCTGACGTCCTTCTTGGCCAAATTCATCGACGACAACCCGTCCAACAAATATAACCGTATCCTAAAAAGAAAGCTGGCCGAAAAAATCGCCCGCCGCCCCCTTCCGGTTTGGCTAAAATTGATGCAATGGATATATGTAAGAGAACGGAATTATAACAAAGCCTTTGTTCAGTTGCGCGGACTGTATTTGCAAAATCAAGCCCGTCCGCGTGAATTCGTCCAACTCGCCGAAAGCGCCTATAATGCCCGCCAATACGAAGAAGCCGAAGCGATATTGCAATTTACCGAACAAATCCCCGAACTCACCGAAAACGACCGGGCCGAAATCCGTTTGCTCTTCACCAAAATCGAAAATCAAACCCGAAACAACAACGATACCCTGATTCGCGAATGGAAACGACGCGCCCGAATTACATCCCACGCTAAAATCCGTGCCGAAATTTACGAAATGATTATCGACAAACTCGTATTCGACAACAAAAATTACGAAAGCGCCCGAAAACTCACCGACAGTTTGATTCAAACCGAACGCAATCCCAAAATACGGTCGAGATGGCGTGAAAAAAAAGCCGATATCCTGTTACTAACCCGGCGGTTTGACGCCGCCGCCATCGAATACACCCTGCTCAGGGAAGATTTTCCTTACGACGAAATCAACTATAACGCCTTGTACAAAATCGCACTCGCCTCTTTCTTCTCCGGAGATTTCGACTGGGCGCACACCACATTGAAAAATCTTAAAAAAGCCGCCGACAAAAAAGTGGCCAACGACGCCCTTTGGTTGGACTTCGTTATTATTGCCAATCGCGAAGCTCAAGACACCATACATGAAGGACTTAAAGAATTTGCGTCGGCCTATTTCGATTATTATGCAAAAAATTATTCCCTTGCCTTGGAAAAAATAAAAAACGCACAACCCCGCTTCAAAGGTCAAAAAATCCATGACGATTTCCTTTACTTAAAAGCCAAGATTTTATGGAAAAGCGGAAAAATAACCGAGACCTCGAGTATTTGGGAAGAAATATTGTCACACACCCATGACAATATTTACCGCGAAGAAGCCCTGTACCGGCTCGGCATCATTTATGCCCGTTACCTCGACAATCCCGACAAAGCCTCGGAATACTTAAAAAAACTTTTAACCGAACATCCGCAAAGCTTTTGGTTCGAACCCGCTCAAAAGCTTTTTAGGGAAATCAAAGAAAATCAAGGCGTATGATCGACTACATGTGGCTCATAATTACGGTGCTTGCGGGTGGAACGGCAGCGTTTTCGTTCGGAAAAAGTCCGAAATGGTTACCTTATCTGGTCAGTTTTAGCGGTGCCTATCTGTTTGCCGTAATCGTTTTTCACCTGCTTCCCGAAATTTATTCCGGTGAAACGGAACACGCGCATCATCACGCAAGCGTAAAAATTACCGGTGCTTTTCTACTGGCCGGTTTGTTGTTTCAGATGTTGCTCGAGTATTTTTCGCACGGCGTGGCACACGCCCATTCGCACAAAGACGCCCATCCGCTTACCGCAGGCGCCGTGTCGGGCTTGTTTTTACACGCTTTTACCGAAGGGCTTCCCGTCCATCAATTGAATGATCACGCTTATCTTTACGGGATACTCGTTCACAAGTTTCCCATAGCCGTAGTCTTGACAAGTTTTCTTTTGCAATCGGGCTTATCCGCCACACGCAGTTTTATCATCCTCTTCCTATTTGCATTGATGACACCCGCAGGCACTTATGCCGGAGAAAAAATTCCCTTCCTTACGGAAAATCATATCTATGTTTCGGCTTTTGTGACGGGCATACTGACCCATATCGGCACCGTCATCATCTTTGAAAGCGACACGCGTCATGAAATTCCGTTAAAAAAACTCATCGTAATGATTTTAGCTTTCATTTTGGCATATTTCAATTAAATTTGCGAAAAAACAAAACATTGCCCGTATATAACGAAAAGGATTTCATTCCGAAACAAGCGCCCGGCCGGTTTCCCGCCACTTGGGAATTTCAAACACAAGCTCCTTCCAATATCGCCATAATCAAATATTGGGGCAAAAAAGGCATGCAACTGCCGATGAACGCTTCGTTGAGTTTTTTATTACCTCAAAGTCTCACCACAACCAAAGCTTCGGCCCGTCTATCGGACAAAATTTCGGATAAGGTGAAGTTTACATTCTTATTCGACGGAAAAGAAAATGCTTCATTTAGCAAGAAAATCGCCGTATTTTTTGAAAGAATTGTCCACTACGTCCCGTATGTCAAACGCTATGAATGGACCTTTGAAAGCGAGAATAATTTTCCGCATTCGGCAGGCATCGCTTCTTCGGCAAGCGGATTTGCCGCGCTGTCTAAAATTCTAATCCGGTTGGAACGGACACTTTATCCCGAAGCCGATGAAATTTTACTATATCACAAAACTTCTTTTTTGGCCCGCTTGGGTTCGGGAAGCGCCTCACGCAGCGTGACCGGCACCGTAGCCGTTTGGGGCACCCATCCCGGCATTCCCGGAAGCAATGATTTATACGCTATTGATTACCCGTTTGAAATCCACCGGGAATTCCGCCGAATGACCGATTTAATCCTCCTTTTGGAAAAAGAAAAAAAAGAAGTTTCCAGCACGACGGGACACGGACTCATTGACAAACATCCGTTTAAACATCCGAGAATCGACCAAGCCCGCAACAACCTGTCACGCCTTTCCGAAGCCCTGCAACAGGGCGATTGGGACAGCTTCGGCCAAATCACCGAAAACGAAGCGCTCACCTTACACGCTATGATGATGACTTCCAACCCGTATTTTATCCTAATGCAACCCGAAACACTCCGGTGGATACGTCTGATATGGGACTTTAGAAATAAAACCGGCATTCCGGTTTACTTCACCCTCGATGCAGGCGCCAATTTACATTTGATTTACCCCGACGTTTACGAGCAAAAAATATTATCGGGATTGGACGAATTGACACAAGCGGAAAAAATAATCAATAGAATCCGTTTGTAAACAAAAATCCTCATAGCCATTTACTCCAAGGAATGCGACTTAAAATCAAAATCAATCCTATACCATAAAATAAAAAGACGGAAAAAAACTTGGCTTTGGCTACCGGTTGATAAAACATTCGTCTAAAACCATATAAAAGAAACAAAAATCCCGCAATTCCCATAAGCGGATGTTCCAATGCCGCTAAGCGCAATTCGGAAACCTTCATCACACTACCGAAACCTTCCCGGCGGATATGCATCCATACCGGCGAAATAAAATAATTGATTAATCCCAAAACCACTTGAATACCCGTCACTATCAGCGCAAATAACGCCAAACGAAAATCAACTTTCAAATCGTAAGAACGCCCCGAAAAAAAACCGAACAAATGATAAACCACCGCAAAAACGATAATCAACAGGGTGAAGTAAGCCCAAACGGAATGTAGATAACTTATCATGCTAAATTTTTTTTTACAAATATATGATTATTTATAATCATTCAAAATAAAACACCTCACCAATTCCTTATCGGAAATATCATAAACGGAACAAAATGAAAAAAACACGAAATGAGCGTTGGCGTATTAAAAAAATATTCTTATTATTGCAATGTAATAAGAAATCATTTCCTTATTTCCCCTCCGTATTTTTTGTTGAAAATATAAGAACAAGTCAAAAATAAGTCGATATATGTTTGAGATAGAAAACCTAAAAAAACTAAAATTGCCGGAACTTCAGGAAATTGCCAAAAAAATCGGTGTAAAAAAATACTATCACCTCAAAAAGATGGAGTTGATTTACAAAATTTTGGATTTTTATGCCGATAATCCCGAAAAAGTTTCGGCCGTTTTCAAAGAAGAATTAAGCAAAGATAAACAAGACACTGGAACTTCGCGAACGCCCAAAAAACGGGGTAGAAAACCCAAAAAAGAAAACCAACAAGCCGAAACCGAAGCACAACAAAAAGCTCCAGAAGACAGCACGGCACAAAACCGGGAAAAAACCAAAAGAAAACGCAAGCGAATCAAACGTTCCGAAACATCCTCATCCGAAACCGTTCCCAATCAACCGGTTGAAGGCACCCCGGTAGAAAACGAAAAAGAAAAAATCGAGGTAAAAATCAAATCCAAAACACAAGAGACAAAATCCGAACCTCCCGCTCAAGCCAAAAAAGAAGACAAAACCAAGCAAGAGCGCCAGAAAGACAAAGAATACGAATTTGAAGGCCTGGTGGAAGTGGAAGGCGTATTGGAAATCATGCAAGACGGCTACGGATTTTTACGCTCGGCGGATTTCAACTATCTCACCTCACCCGACGACGTATATCTGTCACAATCGCAAATCCGGTTGTTCGGACTAAAAACGGGCGATACGGTAAGAGGCTTGGTTCGACCGCCCAAGAAAGACGAAAAATATTATCCGCTGGTACGCGTAATGAAAATCAACGGACTGGATCCCACCATAATTCGCGACCGGATTGCTTTCGAACATCTAACGCCCATCTTCCCCGACGAAAAGTTCAACCTCTCCGGATTCAGGAGCAACATCTCCACCCGGATTATCGACTTGTTCTCCCCTATCGGGAAAGGACAGCGGGCAATGATCGTATCCCAACCCAAAACCGGAAAAACGTGGTTATTAAAAGACATTGCCAACGTCATCGCCGCCAATCACCCCGAAGTCTATCTTATGGTGTTACTCATCGACGAACGCCCCGAAGAAGTAACCGATATGATCGAAAACGTCCGGGGTGAAGTCATCGCCTCCACCTTTGACCAACCCGCCGAAAAACACGTAAAAGTAGCCAATATCGTCATCGAAAAAGCCAAGCGCTTGGTGGAAAGCGGACACGACGTGGTCATTCTACTCGATTCCATCACCCGCCTCGCCCGGGCCTACAACACCGTGCAACCCGCCTCGGGACGTGTGCTTACCGGAGGCGTGGATGCCAACGCACTGCACAAACCCAAACGCTTTTTCGGTGCCGCACGCAATATCAAAGACGGCGGTTCGTTAACCATTATAGCAACGGCATTGGTGGACACCGGTTCAAAAATGGACGAAGTAATCTTCGAAGAATTTAAAGGAACGGGCAACATGGAATTACAACTCGACCGGCGTTTGGCCAACAGGCGCATATATCCCGCCATCGATTTGTTAGCCACCGGAACACGTCGTGACGATTTGTTGCACGACGAACGCACCTTACAACGCATGTGGTTGTTACGGCGATTTCTGGCCGATATGAACCCGGTGGAAGCTATGGAATTTATCCGTGACCGTATCAAAGACACAAGAACCAACGAAGAATTCCTTATGTCAATGAACGAATGAAACGAATTTCAAGATTTAAAACAAAAAATTTTGCACTTTCATCAAAACCATTTATATTTGTGCAATGTCAATAGGAGAGATGACCGAGAGGCCGAAGGTGCACGCCTGGAAAGCGTGTGTGCGCTACAAGCGTACCGAGGGTTCGAATCCCTCTCTCTCCGCTGAAACTTTGACTAACCTTTAAATAATTAAACATAGATACTATGAGAAAATTACTTACCATTCTGGCTATCTTAGGGATGTTTGCGTTCGTAGTACCGCAAACTCACGCCCAAAACAACAAAGGAAACAAAACGGAAAAAGTGGATAAGGCCGCCAAAAAAGCGGATGCCGACCAACCCAGTTTCCATCAAGTCATTAAAAAACGATTCGTGGAAGGAGGGCCCGCTTTTATGGGAATCGTGCTTTTGGTATTGATCTTAGGTTTGGCCATTTCCATCGAACGCATCATATACTTGTATTTAGCCGATACCAACACGCAAAAACTCCTTGAAAAAGTAGAGTTTGCTCTTGAAGAAGGCGGCGTGGAACAGGCTTTGGAATTACTTAAAGAAGAAAAAGGCCCCGTGGCCTCCATCTTCTATCAAGGACTGCTTCGTATGGCCGAAGGCGAAGGGCTCGAAGCCGCCGAAAAAGCCGTTATATCCTACGGAAACGTCCAAGTCGGTCAATTGGAGAAAAACGTTTCGTGGATTGCCCTCTTTATCGCATTGGCCCCGATGTTCGGATTTATGGGAACCGTTATCGGGATGATCGACGCCTTCGACAAAATCGAAAAAGCCGGCGATATGAACCCTTCCTTAGTGGCACGCGGTATCAAAATCGCCTTGTTAACCACCGTTTTCGGTCTTATCGTTGCCATCATCCTTCAAATTTTCTATAACTTCATCATCGCCAAAATCGATAAGATCGTAAACAAAATGGAAGACGCCTCCATCTCCCTGATCGACCTGTTGGTGAAATATTCAAAATAATTTTCATAAAACCTTAGATCAATGAAAGTTAATAAACTCATCTCCATACTCATCGTCATCCTGGCACTGGTAAGCTTCGGCTTATATTACGTCGTTGCCACCAAGGATGATGCCGGCGGAGCCATCGACACGCTGATTAATCTGACCAAAATACTGCTTTATTTCACGGCAATCGCCGCCATAATCGGATTAATCAAAGACATCTTCTCCAGCAAAAAAGCACTCAAATACACCCTGATGGGACTGGGCGGTTTTGCCGCGGTGATTTTTATCGCCTCCATGTTGGCCGACAAGTCACCCTACCAATTGGGCGATACCACCTACTCCGCATCCACGTCCTTCTGGACCGACACCGGCCTTTGGACCTTTTACTTGCTGGCTATCATAGCCTTGATTTTGATGCTTTTCAGCTGGATTACCGATTTCTTTAAAACCTCTTAATACGCAAAAAAATGGCAAGACGCAAATTGCAAGAAATAAATGCCGGCTCCATGGCGGATATCGCTTTCCTGTTGTTGATCTTCTTCTTGGTCACCACAACGATGGAAAGTATGTACGGCGTATCCCGTAAACTTCCTCCGCCACCGGACCCCGATCAGGAAATTCCCATCGTAAAAGATAGAAACATCCTGGAAATTTTAATCAACAGAAACGACCAACTTATGATCGAGGACCGTCCGGCGGATTTTTCGGAAATCAAAGACGAAGTAATCAAACATATTACGAACTTCGGCAAAAATCCCAAATACGCCGACAATCCCGAAAAAGCCGTGGTCAACATCACCCACGACCGCGGGACTTCTTATAAAACCTACATTACGGTATATAACGAAATCTTACACGCTTACAATGAAGTGCGTAACAAGGAAGCCATGCAACGCTATGGCAAGCCTTTTGACAAATTAAGTAAAGAACAACAAGACGAAATCAAAAAGAAATTTCCGCAAATTATAGCGGAAGCAACACCAAAAACACGCTAAACCATGGCATCAAAATTCAGAAAGAAAAAAGAAGGCGGAACGCCCGCCATTTCTACGGCCTCATTGCCCGATATCGTCTTTATGCTTCTATTCTTCTTCATGGTGGCCACCGTTATGCGCGACACCAACAAATTGGTCAACGTGCAACTCCCCTACGCCGACCAAGTGCAAAAACTTGAAAAAAAGCAATTGGTCAGCAACATTTTTGTAGGAGTGCCCATCGAAAAATACCAAAAAAAATACGGAAAAGAACCGCGCATACAACTCAACGACAAGTTCGGAACGGTGGAAGATATTCAACCTTTCATTTTAGCCGAACGTAACGCCCGCCGTGAAGAATTACGTCCGTTGATGATTACCTCCATCAAAGCGGATAAAGACGTTAATATGGGTATCATCGCCGATATTAAGGAAAAATTGCGCGAAGTCAATGCCCTAAAAATCAATTACGCCTCACGCAAAGGCGATATCAGTCAGAACAAAGAGTAAGTAATTTCATAATTCATAATTGGAAATACCGTCTCGCCCGCCGGGACGGTTTTTTTTATTTAAATTGTATGCATATTGTGTATCTTTGCCTGAAATCCGTAGAAAAACCGAATCCGAATGAGCGAAAAAGAAAAATCATTGAACTTTATCGAACAAATTATCGAAGACGACTTGGCATCGGGATTTCCCCGGGAAAAATTGCGTTTTCGTTTCCCCCCCGAGCCCAACGGCTATCTTCACATCGGCCATGCCAAATCCATTTGTCTGAACTTCGGTCTCGGCGAAAAATACAACGCTCCCGTAAACCTGCGCTTTGACGACACAAATCCCGACAAAGAAGACCCCGAATTCGTAAACGCCATCAAAAACGATATCCGGTGGTTGGGATTCCAATGGG
>Ga0256834_1002086_pt1 | contig 12931 bp, 11 predicted proteins | sample 4281140metaG_FD_190536 | JGI IMG/M metagenome (GOLD analysis project Ga0256834, IMG submission 190536) | Hydrothermal vent microbial communities from East Pacific Rise, Pacific Ocean - 4281-140 | ecosystem: Environmental > Aquatic > Marine > Hydrothermal vents | place: Pacific Ocean: East... | reverse complement strand
CGGCACCTGAATTACACAAAAACAAACTGTAGTCCGTACACCCAGAAAGTTTACCTAGTTTTTCTGACAATTCAACCTGTAAAGGATTTTGAATGGCATTAGAATAAAAACCAATGGCATCTAGTTGTTCTTTTAATTTTGCTAAATAATGTGGGTGTCCGTGACCAATTGAAATTACACCATGACCACCATAGAGGTCTAGATATTCAACGCCTTTGTCATCGGTTACATAAACATCATTTGCCTTGACAGGTGTTACATTGTATAGTGGATAAACATTAAATGGTTTCATAATTTTTGTTTTTTCCATCCCCGCCCCTTCCCAAAGGGAAGGGAGACATGGTTTATAGTTGATTTATCTTATTAAATGAGGTGATTAACCCTTTAATTAATGAGGAGCTTAACCCTTGATGTTCCATTTCATTTAAACCTTCAATAGTACATCCTCTAGGTGTAGTCACTCTATCAATTTCTTCTTCTGGGTGATTGCCTGACTCTACCAATAAAGTGGCTGCCCCCAAACAGGTTTGCATTGCCATTTCTTGAGCAATTTCAGCTTCAAAACCCAATTGAATTGCTCCTTGTGTTGTGGCTCTTATCAAACGCATCCAAAAAGCAATGCCACTTGCACAAATAACTGTTGCCGCTTGCATTTGTTCTTCAGGAATTTCAACTGAAGTTCCTAACCTATTAAAAATAGAGGTCGCAATATCAATCCGTTTTTTTCCTTTTTCATTACTACACACACAGGTAATCGATTTACTTACCGAAATGGCCGTATTCGGCATTGAACGAATGATGAACTGATCTGAACCAACTGCTGCTTCAATACTTGAAATTTTGAATCCTGTAATGGTAGAAATAAGCACATGCTTGTCTGTAAGTAAATCGGAAATGTCTTTAAGTATTGCTTCAAAATGTCGAGGCTGAACCGCAAAAATAAGAATGTCAGATTGTGCAACTGCTTCTCTATTATCTGCTGTAATGCTTACATTATCATAATTAGACCATTCTGCGATGCTCTCTGTATTTCTTTTTGTTAAACACAACGTAGTGTATGCATTATTTACAATGAGTCCTTTTGCTATGGATAAGCCTAAATTTCCTGCTCCTATTATTGCTATTTTCATATTATACTTATTATTTTATTTTTACATTTTCAATTCATTAATTTTCTATCAGAAAGAGCCCTAGAAACACGTTCCTTTTAACCCTAACCCTTCTTTTTCATCAAAACCAAACATCAAATTCATATTTTGAATTGCTTGTCCAGATGCTCCTTTTAATAAATTATCAATAGCACTACTTATCAATAATTTGTCATTGTGTTTGTGCAAATGCAATACACATTTATTGGTATTTACCACTTGCTTTAAATGTATTGCATCGTCGCTAACAAAAGTAAATGCAGCATCTTTATAAAAAGATTGATACATTTCTTTTGCATCCTCTAAACTGCCTTCAAAATTAGTATAGGCAGTAGCAAAAATACCCCTACTAAAATTACCTCTATTGGGCATAAAATTCAATTCACTAGAGAAAGAGCCTTGCAATTGATTTAAGCTTTGATTTATTTCATCTAAATGCTGATGGGTAAAGGGCTTGTAATAAGAAAAATTATTATCACGCCAGGTAAAATGAGTGGTTTTAGACAATGAAACCCCTGCTCCTGTAGCACCAGTAACTGCATTTATATGAACATCGTTTTGCAAGCTATTGTGCTTTGCTAATGGCAATAATGCCAATTGAATGGCTGTTGCAAAACAACCAGGGTTTGCAATAAAATTCGCTGATTGAACAGCCTCTTTATTGAGTTCTGGTAAACCATAAACAAAGTTTTTTCCTTGAAATACTTTATCCTTTTCTAATCGGAAATCGTTGCTTAAATCGATAATTTTAGTCGTTTCAGAAAACGATTGTTTTTCTAAAAAAGCTGTTGAATTTCCATGCCCTAAACACAAAAACAAAACATCAATTTTAGGATCAATAGTGTCGGTAAATTTTAATTCAATCTCACCAATTAAATCTTGATGAACACTACTAATAGCATTACCTGCATTTGAAGTGCTATACACAAAATTAAGTGTTACTTTTTTATGATGTATTAATAATCTGATCAATTCTCCTGCTGTATAACCTGCTCCGCCTATAATTCCTACCTGTATCATTTTGATTGGTTTACTTGATTATAAATTTTATTTTGATTGGAAAGTATTTTAATAAATCCTTTTGCTTCATTGGCTGTCCAGCCTTTATTCACCTCTCCGTATTGAGCAAATGACGAACGCATCAAATCATTTTCTGAAGTTACTCCGTCAAGAGTAAATCGATATGGATGCAAGCTCACCACAACATCACCATTAACATTTTTTTGAGAATCGTCTAAAAAAGCTTCAATATTACGCATTACTTCATCTAAATATTGACCTTCATGCAATAGAGTACCATACCAATTGGCTAAATATTCTTTATGCTGTTGTTGCCATTTCGTCAACACATGCTTCTCTAATAAATGATGAGCTTTGATAATAATTAATGGTGCAGCTGCTTCAAAACCAACCCTTCCTTTAATTCCAATTATAGTATCGCCCACATGAATATCTCTACCAATGGCAAATTTTGAGGCCATTTCATTCAGCTTATTTATATTATTTATGGATGAATCTTTTACAGAATCAATAGCAATCAATTCTCCGTTTTCAAAACTCAATTTCACCTTTTCTGATGCGGTTTTTTCTAACTGACTTGGGTATGCTTCTTCTGGCAATGCCTTATCTGATGTTAATGTCTCTTCTCCACCAACACTCGTACCCCACAGTCCTTTATTGATAGAATATTTGGCTTTTTCCCAAGCATAATCAATACCATTTTCTTGTAAATAATCTATTTCTACCTGACGCGAAAGTTGATGGTCTCTAATGGGTGTAATAATTTCAATTTCTGGAGCTATAATTTGAAAAATCATATCAAAACGCACCTGATCATTTCCTGCACCTGTACTGCCATGGGCGATGTATTTAGCTCCAATTTTCTTGGCATGATTTACAATTTCAATGGCTTGAATAATTCGCTCAGCACTTACTGAAAGCGGATAGGTATTGTTCTTTAGCACATTTCCAAACACTAAATATTTTACTACTTTTTCATAAAAAGACTGTACCGCATCTATAGAAGTATAACTACTTGCACCTAATTCTATAGCTTTCTCTCCAATACTTGTAATTTCTTGTTTTGAAAACCCACCTGTGTTTACACTTACTGCATGGACTTGAAAACCTTCATCTTTTGATAATTTCAAGGCACAATATGAAGTGTCTAAACCTCCACTATATGCCAATACTAATTTACTCATGATTTTTTATTTTTAAGAAATAACGATTGTTTTATTTTTTTTAATCTAGCCAATACCTTTTTGTTGTAAGGATGTTTCTCAGTACTATTTTTCTGTTTTTCTGTTTTTTGTTTTGGATCATATAACATACCTGTACACAAGCACATATTTCTATCTGTACGTGTTAAAACATCGTAATTTTTACACGTCTGACATCCTTTCCAAAAGGCATCATCAGTAGTCAATTCAGAAAAAGTGACAGGTCTATACCCTAAATCATAATTGATTTTCATCACAGCCAATCCTGTAGTAATTCCGAATATTTTGGCATCAGGAAATTTCTGTGTAGAATAATCAAAAATGACTTTCTTTATTTTTTTTGCTAAACCTTGTTTTCTATAATCTGGATGTACAATTAATCCAGAATGGACAACAAATTTACCATGCCCCCAATTCTCAATATAACAGAAGCCTGCAAACTTATCACCATCTAATGCAATAACAGCATTTTCGTTCTCTAACTTGGTCATAATATATTCAGAAGTACGTTTAGCGATTCCAGTACCACGTACTTTTGCAGATTCTGCAATGGTATCGCAGATGATTGTTGCATATTTACTATGCTTTATTTTTGCAATAACAATATCCATAATATTGTAATTGGTTTTTAAAAAATTAATTTGATTGAACTATAAACTTGAAAAGAAGAACCGGACTCACCTAGGTTCAATAAATATATGATACCCTTACGGGCGACGACGAGCTATAAAGCGTCTAGAAATTGTGGGGATAGTATGTAGTTGTAATACTTTCACAAGACAATAGTACAACTTTTAATTAAAAAACGGGAAACAACTTTTAATTAATTGATAAAACCTCTATCATTATTGTAAAATCACAAAAATAATACGCCTAAAATTATCATTTTTAAAATAAAAAGCGTTATTCATTAATGAAATCATAAATTTAAATTAACATACTGTTTTACAACTCATTAAAACAAAAGTTTTTAGCTTCTATTAACATTTTTGCAATTCACCAAGCTTCATTTGATATTTTTGGGATGTAATGCTAACACATATGACCCATAAAGAATTTCATTTTAATTATCATAAAACAAAATTTTACGGACAATACTGGCAAACTACATCTACCATTGCAGTCATAATTTTGGTTCATGGTATGGGTGAGCATTCATCAAGATATGCCGATTCTGTGGTTCCAAAATTCTTAGAAAATAACATTTCAGTAATTACTTACGATCAATTCGGGCATGGTAAAACTAAAGGTAAAAAAGGACATAATCCTAATTATGAGGCTGTTTTAGATTGTGTTGAACTAATGGCTGACAAAGTGAATACTATTTTTGGTGACCCACCTACCTTTTTATATGGGCATAGTATGGGAGGCAATGTGATTATCAATTATATTTTAACCAGAAAACATCATTTTGTTGGAGCTATAGCTACAAGCCCCTTTTTAAAACTCGCTTTTCAACCTCCTACATGGAAATTAGCCATAGGTGGCATTTTACAAAAAATTGCACCTGCTATTACCATGAGTAACGAATTGGAGACTTCAGCCATCTCTAGGGACAATACGGAAGTTCAAAAGTACATTAATGACCCTTTGGTGCACAATCAAATAAGTGCAAACTATTCTTTAACTTTTATAAAAAAAGGAATTTGGGCTATTGAAAATGCTTCAAAACTAAACACACCTTTGCTAATTGTTCATGGCACAGGAGATCGGTTAATCAGTCATAAAGCCTCTGAAGAATTTGCGAAAAACACTCAAGGAAAAGCAACACTAAAACTCTTTGAAAACGGATATCACGAATTACATCATGATCGTTGTAAAGAAGAAATGCTAGAAACAATACTCAACTGGACAAACCTTCAACTAAAAGCCAATCTAAACAACAACCTCTAATGAAAAAGTTTCTTATTTTTAGTTTCTTATTATTACATCAACTTCTTTTTGGACAAGATGCTTCTTTAAACGATTTTGATAGCCCTTTAGAAGTAACAATTGCTTCTGTAGATAATACCGAGTATAATTCATATTCCAAGAGAAATAGTATGGCTATAGTCAATGAAGAATTCACTTCATTAATATTAAAAAATAGGTTAGAAGAATTGAATACAAGAACACCTTTTAACGTTCCGTACAACGCTACAATTGAGCGTTTTATTCGTTTGTATTTAAAAACCAAAAAAGATGATTTCTCAAATTTAATGGATAGAGCCAATTACTACTTTCCTATTTTTGAAGAAGCTCTTGACAAATACGATATTCCGATTGAGATTAAATATTTAGCTGTTGTTGAGTCTGCATTAAAGCCAACTGCAAAATCTAGAGCTGGTGCAAAAGGACTTTGGCAATTTATGTATCATACAGGTAAAGAATACGGCCTAAAGGTCAATTCATACATTGATGAGCGAACAGACCCTATAAAAGCCACAGAAGCTGCTTGTAAATATTTAAAACATCTACACAACAGATTTGACGATTGGGATCTCGCCTTAGCAGCTTATAATGCAGGACCAGGAAATGTCTCTAAAGCGATTAGACGTTCTGGCGGTTTGAGAAACTATTGGAATATTAGACAATATCTCCCCTCAGAAACTAGAGGTTACGTCCCCGCTTTTTATACCACCCTTTACCTTTTCGAGTATGGATCAGCACACCAAATTTACCCTAAGAATATTGAAATTAGTTATTTTGATACAGACACACTTCATATCAAACAAAGATTAACATTTACTCAAATTGAAAAAAAACTAAATATCAACAAAGAGTTATTAATTTCATTAAACCCACAATACAAATTAGGTGTTATCCCTCATAATAAAGATAGTTACCACGTATTAACCTTACCACAAAACTTGATTTCAATATTTCTACTAAATAATTCAACTATAAATACTGAAATTGAATCTATTGAAAAACCTACATATATAACTGCAACAACTGAAAATAGCTATGTGGTTTTAGAGCGAGATAATTTACCTAGAATTGCCAGAAAATTCAAAATTTCGGTCTATCAATTAAAAAAATGGAATGGTTTACAAACAGATTATTTGATTGCAGGACAACGTTTGGTTATAACTAATAAAATTATTAATGATACTAATTTACAAAAAAACAAAAAAACACCAATCAGTCATCAAACCACCAAATCTACAACTTACCAAGATTATACTGTTAAAAAAGGAGAATCTCTTTTTTTAATTTCTAAAAAATTCCCTAATGCTTCTATCACTCAACTACGCAATTGGAATAATTTATGGGGAGTCTCATATGTTACACCTGGTACTATTTTAAAAATTTTAACAAAATCTAAATAATTTATTTGTGCATATGGCGTTATCATAATGTTTGACAATTTATTTAGTTTTTAAAAGCTAAAGTGAGTAACGCATTTCATTTAAAAATATTTTTTATATTTTTGCCTTCTTCTAACCTTAATTTTAAACTTTCATTAATCTAAATTTTTAGAATGATAAAATCATTTTTAGTATGTGTATTGTTATCTGTGTCTATTCTTGTTTTTCCTCAAAAGAACAAAAACAAACTTATTGATAATAAGGACTCAAAAAGTAAAAAAGCATTAAATATTTCTGCAAACAACAAAAAAAATGGAAGCGTTCAGCTTGTTGACCATACACAAGCCAGTAATATTGATAGCCTTTGGTTAAACACATTAAAACAATCTGCCTTAAATAATGATTTTAAGTTTGTAGATTCTAATGAGAAAATTGACGACACTATATATAATGAATTAAGCACAAAACTACTTAAAGAGAGGTTAGCTCATTTAAATTCATCATCTCCTTTTAATATAGAATATAATCCTTCATTAGAAAGATTGATAAAACATTATTTAAAAACTCGTAAAAAAACTATGGGTATTTTAATAGGTAAAGCAGCCTATTATTTTCCAATGTTTGAAGAGCATTTAGACAAGTACAACATTCCGTTAGAGATTAAATATTTAGCTATTGTTGAATCTGCACTACGCCCTAGAGCACGTTCAAGAGTTGGTGCTGCAGGACTTTGGCAATTCATGTATTACACAGGTAAACAATTTAATTTAGACGTAAACTCTTATGTAGATGAAAGACATGACCCAATAAGAGCTACTGAAGCTGCTTGCAAATTTTTATCAAAATTACATGATACTTTCGGAGATTGGGACTTGGCATTAGCAGCGTATAACTCTGGTCCAGGAAATGTTTCTAAAGCCATTAGACGTTCTGGAGGTAAACGAAATTATTGGAATATCAGACATAACTTACCTAGAGAAACAGCAGGATACTTACCTGCATTTTATGCTACTCTATATTTAATGGAATATGCTGAAGAGCATGGTATTCGTCCTCAGAAATTTATTACCAATCGTTTTGAAACAGATACAGTTATCGTAAAGCAACAAATTGCTTTTGATCAAATCAATCACATTTTAAAAACTGACAATGAATTATTAGAATTTTTAAACCCTCAATACAAACTTAATATCATTCCTTTTGTAGAAGGGAAAAATTATACGTTACGTTTGCCTGTACATTTAATAGGTAAATTTGTATCAAATGAAAAAGAAATTTACGCTTACGCTAAAACCGAGAATGACAAAAGAGAAAAAACTTTACCAAAGCTTTTTACTTCACCACAAAAAATACGCTATAGAGTAAGAAATGGCGATTATTTAGGAAAGATTGCCAAACGTTATGGTGTAGGTGTCTCACAAATCAAAAGATGGAATGGTCTACGCTCAAACAAATTAAAAATCGGACAACGTCTATCCATTTATCCTAAAGGGTATAAAACTGTTGCCTCTAAAAAGTCTAAAAAAAGAACATATAAAAATAGTCCTAAAGGTAAATACACAACGTATACCGTAAAAAAAGGAGATTCTTTATGGATTATTTCTAAAAAATTCCCGAAAGTTTCTGTTCAACAAATTAAAGATTGGAACAATATTTGGAGTGTTAAAAATTTAAAGCCTGGCACAAAACTGAAAATTTATAAAAGCTAAAAAATGAGAACAATCCTAATATCTACATTTATTTTTATTACACTACTTTCTTGCAATGATAAAAATAAAGATATTACGCTTCAAGAATCTGCAGGCAGAATCAATCATGTCGTTTTAGTTATGGAAAATGATTTATGGAAAGGAGTAGTAGGAGACTCAATCCGTGATATTATCGCTTCTCCAATTTTAGGATTACCTCAAGAAGAAACTCAATTTTCAATTAGTCAAATAACGCCCAAAACATTTAGCCGTTTGTTTCAAAAAAATAGAAACATTATACTTATTGGTATTAGTGAAAAAGAAGGTTATTTCGTTAAAAAAGATATTTTTGCCAGACCACAAATAACATTAAACATTTTAGGAAAAGACATCAATTCTTTGCTTCAATTGATACACGAACATAAAGAAGATATTATTTCTACTTTTAAAGATTCTGATTTAAAAGTATACCAAAAAAAAATAACCAAAAAACACTATAATATTGACAGTATTAAAACATTAAAAAAATTAGGAATTCAATTAAAAGTCCCTAATACATATGCTTTGGTAGATGACACTAGTGACTTTTTATGGTTTAGACAAGACATCCCTAAAGGAAGCATGAATATTATTGCTTACGCTTTACCTTTACCAGAAAAAGACAGTATCGTTAATCATATTTCTGAGGCTAGAAATATGATTGGAAAAAAATACATTCCAGGTCAATTTGAGGACACCTATATGATTACTGAAGCTGCATTCACTCCTTTTACAAGAGAAACTAAAATTAGCGGAAAAAAGGCTTATGAAACTAGAGGTAAATGGGAAGTTAAGGGTGATTTTATGGCTGGTCCTTTTTTAAACTATACTGTTGTTGACAATACAAACAATAGGCTCATAGTTGTTGAAGGATTTACTTTTGCCCCATCAGTCAAAAAACGAGATTATATGTTTGAACTCGAAGCTATTTTAAAAACTTTAAAAATTTGAGCTGGTATAAGTTTCTAAATTACCTTTTTCATCACTATAAATTAGAAACACTCTTAATTGATGATGTTTTTCTAAAAACAATTTAACTTCTTTTAAAGACATCGCCATTAAGGCTGTAGCGTACCCATCAACATCTGCACAATCTAAATCACTAATTACGGTAACACTTAATAAATTATTTTGAATAGGATACCCTGTTTTCGTATTTAAAATATGTGTGTACTTTTTACCTGAAAGCGTATCAACTTTAAATTTACGATAACTTCCTGAGGTTGCCGCTACTTCATTCTTTAATTGTACAACCTTTATTACAGAACGCGTTCCATCAAAATTAGGATTTTCAATTCCCATCACCCAAAGAGCATCTTTATTTTTATTGATACCTCTAGTGCGAACCTCTCCTCCAATCTCTACTAAATAATTATCAATATGTTTACTTTCTAAAAATCGCCCTGCAATATCCAAGGCATAACCCTTAGCAATTGCATTAAAATCAAAATAAATACTATCACTTTCTTTCCATATTTTTTGATCTATCAATTGCACCATATCAAATCCTACAAAATTCATTAACTTCCTTATTTTGATAGAATCAGGAAGCACCACTGATTCTACAGGACCAAACCCCCAAGTATTTACTAAAACTCCAATAGTCGGATCAAAAACACCATCAGTTTCTTTGTATATCTTTAAGGATTTTTGATACACTTCGGTAAAATAATCATCTACGACAATTGTAGTATCTCCTTTATTAATTTTAGAAATGTCAGAATTTGAAATATAAGTAGATAAGGATCTATTAATTAAATAAAACAAGCTATCTATAGACTTCGTAATATCTCTTTTTTCTTTATCAAAATAAGTAATGTGATATGTAGTACCAAAAGCCAAACCATCTAATTTTATCATTTCTGATGGCTTATTTTCTTTACAGGAAATCGACAAAAATAATAAAATAGTAATTCTTAGATAAATAATCTTCATCAGTTATTATAGGTGTTAATTCTTAACTTTACATTAATCATTCAAAGATATCGTTTTATTTATGTTAAAATCCTATTAAAATTCCCTTCGCTCAATTTTTTTTTTAATAACTTCGCATTCTAAATTTAAAAATAACACTATCAATTATGAAGAAAATTCATTTTCTATCCCTAGCAGTAGTAATTTTGCTATCATCTTGTGTATCGCAAAAGAAATTTGACCTTTTACAGGGTCAGTATGATGCTGCTAAAATCGAACTAACAGACGTAAAAGCTAAAGTATTAGAATGTCAAGTTGAAAAAGACAAATTTGCAAATAAAGTTGCTACTTTAGAAGAACAAAACAAATTTTTGAAAGAAAATCAAGCAAATTCTATTAGACAAATAGAAAACTTAACTACACTTTCTCAATCAGCTAGTAGTAATATCAGTGATATTGTTGCTCAGTTAAGTGAAAAAGATAAATACATTAATGGCATAAGAGGAGCTATGTCTAGAAAAGATTCTATCAATCTTGCTCTAGCCGTTCATTTAAAAAGTGCTTTATCTGATGGCATTCAAGATGAAGATATTATAGTTGATGTTGAAAAAACTGTAGTCTACATTTCAATTTCTGATAAGTTATTATTTAAAAGTGGAAGTTCTGTAATATCATCTAAAGCAAAAGGATTACTACAAAAAGTTGCTACAGTAATTGCCAACAAACCAGATATGGAGGTAATGGTTGAAGGTTATACTGATAACAGACCTATCAAATCTGCTAGAACAAAAGATAATTGGGACTTAAGTACACAACGTGCAACTTCAGTAATTAGAGTATTACAAAATAGTTATAATATTGATCCAAAAAGATTGATAGCTGCTGGTAGAAGTGAATATTTACCACTAGCCACTAATGATACTCCTGAAGGACGTTCTAGAAATAGAAGAACAAGAATTGTAATTCTACCTAAATTAGATCAATTCTTTGATATTTTAGAGCAAAAACCCAAAGGTGCTGCTGCAAAAGGAATAAAAGAAGGAGAAGGCAAATAAAGAATTAAGAACACAAACAAAAAGCAGGGCAATTAATAATTGCCCTGCTTTTTGTTTTAAACTATATTCTACTTCTAATTCAATGATTTACACATAGCTTCTTTACAACTCATAAAACTAGAAAAATTATGACGTGCACCATCTTTAAAAGTTATAAAATTAACATTCTAGAATTATTCATTGAAGAGACTTTAGTAGCCAAACCTATACCTAAAAAACATCAGTAGACTATAATATATTTTTTATCTACATTTATTTTATTATAAATAGCGAGAGCAACATCTTTCATTTCCTATTAGTTTCTTTTTACCTGTACTCTTACCAAAACCTCTACAATCCATCATAGTCACATCCCAATTATGCAAAGAAACCAACAGTAAACTTTCTGAGCCTTGACACTTCTTGAATTCTCTTTCAAATAGAACACAACATCTTTTAACCTGAGTTCGACTTAAGATTTGTTTGCAGTTTAGATGAATTTTTATTCAATTTGAAGACGAATTTTAGAAAGACTAACGGGTTAGTTTGAGGAAATTTGGCGAAAATTGGAAAAAATTCATCAAATCCGAAGGAAATATAAAGAAAAGGTAATATTTTCATGTAAATTTTTTGAAATATCAAGATATTCATTCAAATTTTCCATTTCAAATCTCACCTTTTCTTTACAGTCTGCAGATCAAAGCTTAAGCCGAACTCAGGTTTTTAGGTTTTTAGTTTTAAAATGTAGGTCATTTATAAGTACCTTGTCTGACAACTGTATATTGTATTTTTCAAGTACTTGATTTTAGTACTGAAAAATAAAACTCTTCTTGACTAAAGTATAAAATTATACTTACAGCAATAATACTTATACTAAAAATTGATATGATTAGAATTCTCTCATTTAAGAATGTTAAATATACAAGGCTTAAAACTAACATATATTCAATAAACTGGCACACTTATTGATGTTAATATAATTTTAACCCAAATCATCTATTAAAAAATTTGGGTTTAACCTTTAAAAACTTATACATTATGAATTTTTCAAAAGAAAACCTAAAACATCAACACCCAACCGAGAAATTCTTTAAAAGTCCAGCTCTATTTATGCAGTTAGGTTTAGTATTGGCATTATTTATTGTCTATTTAACTTTAGAGATTACAACTGCAAAAACAGTTGTAACAATAGATTATATTGACCCTGACGAACCAGACGCTTATGCTCTTTCTCCCCCTACTATTAGTATTGAACGAAAACAGACTTTAGTTAACAAACAAAAAGTGGCAGAAAAAGTACCATTAATAGACATTAATATTGTGCCTGATAATAATCCTGCAACAATTTTAGAATTGCCAAGTGACGGAAATAACAAACCAACACCAACCATTGGTAGTCTTATTGAGGCTCCTGACATTGTTGAAGAACCAAAACCAATTGACTTTATTAGGTTAGAGGAAGCCCCTATATTCCCTGGTTGTGAAGGTTTAAAAGGACAAGCTTCTAAAAAATGTTTCACAAAACAGATGTCTAAGTTTGTAAGTAGAAAGTTTGACACTAGTATTGCTGAAGAATTAAACTTAACTGGTAAGCAA
>Ga0256834_1002085_pt1 | contig 12933 bp, 12 predicted proteins | sample 4281140metaG_FD_190536 | JGI IMG/M metagenome (GOLD analysis project Ga0256834, IMG submission 190536) | Hydrothermal vent microbial communities from East Pacific Rise, Pacific Ocean - 4281-140 | ecosystem: Environmental > Aquatic > Marine > Hydrothermal vents | place: Pacific Ocean: East... | reverse complement strand
TGTATATCCTAATCGCCATTCCCACCACCGGGGCCTTTTGGGAGGGCCTTTTTATTAGCTTATCGTTGCGGGAAAGCTTAAAAACCAACTCCACAACTCGGATTAGGCAAGAAAAAGGGGGTTGTAAAGATGGTCAAGGTCGAGAAGGGAGACGTCATAAGGCTCCGCTACACCGGAAGGATTAAGGAAACCGGCGAGATTTTCGACACTACCGAGGAGGAGATAGCCAAGAAAGCCGACATTTACAAGGAGAACGGTGTTTACGGCCCCGTTCCGATAGCGGTTGGAGCCGGCCACGTTATAAAGGGCCTCGACGAGGCTCTCGAAGGTCTCGAAGTTGGCAAGAAGTACGAGATTGAGGTTCCGCCCGAGAAGGGCTTCGGAAAGCGCGACCCCAAGCTCATAAAGACCTTCACCCTCGGCCAGTTCAGGAGGCAGGGCATAATCCCGTTCCCCGGAATGCCCGTCGAGATTGAGACCGAGAGCGGGAGGAAGCTCAAGGGGAAGGTCCTCACGGTCAGCGGGGGCCGCGTCAGGGTCGACTTCAACCACCCCTACGCCGGCAAGCACCTCATCTACGAGGTCGAAATAGTCGAGAAGATTGAGGACCCGATAGAAAAGGTCAAGGCCATGATTGAGCTTCGCCTGCCGAAGGTCGACGCCAACAAGGTCGTCATCGAGGTCGGCGAGAAGGACGTCGTCGTTGACTTCACACCGGTTCTCGACGAGGTCGACAGGGGAACCCTCGCCCTCGGCGAGATACTCCTTGAGAGCGACCTCAAGTTCTTAGGTTATGAGGAGATAACCTTCAAGCCGAACGTCGAGGAGCTTCTCAAGCCTCCGGAGGAAGCCGCCGGGGAGAACGTTGAAGAATCTGAAGAACAGGAAAAGACCGAAGGGGCCGAGAACGTTGAGACCGCCCCGGAGGAGAAGGAGGAGCCGGCCGGAGATAAGTCTGAGGGCGAGGAGCCGAAGGAGGAGGCAGAGAAGGCCGAGGAGAAAACGGAAGAGAAGCCCAAGAGCAACAAGGGGAGAAAAACGAGGAGAACAACGACCAAGAAAACCACGACCAAGAAGAAGGTTGCCGCCGAGGAGAAGAAGGATGAGTGAGGCTTTTTAACTTCATTTATCCTTCTTATTCTGGGGGTGCGGATGGAGAGCCGTCTCGAAATACTTCTTCAAGACCTCGCCCACAGGTTCACCAAGGACGACGTCCCCAAGATTAGGGACGCCCTGACGGCCCTCAGGAAGGTAATGGAGATACCGGTCTCCTACCTGAACCCGACCAGCGGCTATCATCCCGTCGTCATCTTCAAGAAACGCTTCGGCAGGGTCCAGAAGGAGGTTCCGGTTTCCATACTCGACCTGAAGGTGCTCAACCGTTACAACATGCCCGGGTGGAGGAGGGAAGTTGAGTTCTGGCTCGACAACGACGTTGTACTGAGGGAGAACCTCTACGGCATGGAGGCGCTTCTGATAGGGGACCCGCGCGGGCTTAACAGACTCTCGGACGTGATACGGAGGCTCGCCCAGTACATGACCCTCAGGCCGCTGAGCCTCGTGCTGTTCTACAACACGATTTACATGGACTACGGAAGCGGACGCTACATCCAGCTCCTCCTCAGGGGCAACGACCTTGAGGTAAGACCCATACGGATGAAGCTCAGCGAGGCCTCAAAGTACCTCGGCAAGGCCATCGAGTACATGGACTCTGCCTTCGGGAACAAGAACATCGAGTTCTACAAGCTCCTCTTTGCCCACGCATCGGAAACCTACAGCTCCTTCGACTGGTTCTTCCACAGGTACATTTACCCCCGCCTCAACCCCGAGCAGAGGGAGTTTCTCGAGGAGATGCAGGACTACAGAAACTTTCTGAGGCTTCTCTACAGCTACATCAACAGACTCAACAAGGACAGAATCGGCGACGAGGTGGGAATAAGGGTCATAAGGCGGGCCAACCCCAGAAGGCCCCTGGAGATAGGCATTGCCTTCACCAACAGAGGCATCGACGTTAGGCGCTACGCAAACACCGTCCAGATAAGCTTCATGGTGTGAGAGATGGACAAGGCAGTTCTCCTCTACATCCTCCTCTTTCCCCTGAGCTTCGTCCTCTGGTTGGTTCCCGCCTCCTTCTGGGGACACGTTCTAATCGTTCTCGTTGCCTACCTCGTTATCCCCCTGGCAATCTCAACGGCCCTCGGCTTCAGGTTGAGTGAGCTCGGACTCAAGTTTCCCAACCGTAAGGGCGTCAAGCTGTTCCTCCTTCTCTTCGCCCTCTCTATTCCGCTGAGCATCTACGGAACGACGGTTCCCTCTATGAGGAACTACTACCCGGTCTTTTCGTACTCAGGACCGCTGACATTTCTCCTCGGGGAGCTTGGCATGGGTCTGATAATGCTCGCCCACGAGGCCTTCTACAGGGGCTTCCTCCTCTTCCCGCTCGCCAGAAAGAACGAGTGGCTGGCGATAATCCTCCAGAACATCCCGTACACCGTAGTCCACATTGGAAAACCGGAAATAGAGATACCCTACGCATTCATAGCCGGAATAATCTTTGCAAAAATGGACTTGGAGGGAGAGAGCTTCCTCCCGAGCTTCCTCCTTCACTGGTTCGGCTCGGCCTTCTTCGACGTCCTCTGCGCCTCAAGCTTTGCCGTCCCGTAGCCCACAAAGAGCACCTTGTCCGGGTCGAGGGCCTTCAGCACTTCGGGTCTATGGGTGATTATCAGGGCCGTTATTCCCGCCTCGCGGATTATCTCGGCGACCTTCTTGGCGACGCGCATTGCCGTGAGCGTATCGAGATGGGCCGCGAACTCGTCGATTAGGAGCAGGTTGGGCTTCTCTGCCAGAAGCGAAGCTATTCTAGCTCTCTCCTTCTGGCCCGTGCTCAGCTCGCCGTACTTCGCCCTGTAAAGGACGGCGTCGCTCAAACCCGCCCTGTTGAGTATCTCCACGGCGGCGTTGAGGTCGCTTATCTTCCTGTAAACGTGCTCCAAAATGCTCTCGGTTCCAAAGGTCGGCTCGAACTCACCGGGAATCATGACCGAGACCTTGGCGTTGTCCGGAACCTCAATCTTACCTTCAGTCGGTCTAAAGCGCTCCTCCCACCAGCCGTTGGCCGCTCCAAGGATGAGCCTCAGCAACGTCGTCTTTCCAGCCCCGCTCGCGCCGACAACGGCTATGAGCTCGCCCGGCCGGATTTCGAAGTTCAAATTCCGTAAAACGGGCCTCTGGATTACGCGGTGCCTGACGCCAAAGGCCTTCAGCAGTTCCTGAATCTCCTCGGGCAGGCCCTTGATGTCGAGCTCGCTCTCGAAGACCTTGCTGACGTTGATAAACTTTATTGGCCCCGCTAAGGGCTCAACCTTTCCGTAGCTCGGCTTCCAGAGCCTTCCGTCCTTTGGAGCGTAGGGGTCTTCACGAAGGAAGCGCTCGATGTATTCTTTAGCCTCCTCTGTCAGCGGGTAGAAGAGAACCGGCCTTCCGCTCGCGGTCTCCCAGAGGAACTTGAAGCCGACCTTCTCGAAGAAGGGGTTGTAACGGGCCATCTGCGCTATGGTCTCGACGATGTGCTTCCTCTTCCTCATTTCGGGAATCCTGCGCTCGGCTATCCACTCAAGGGCCGACTTAACGCTTAACTGTCCCAGCCCGTCGGAGCGATAGTCCGGGTGAACTACAACCCTCGCAATCCTCGCTCCAGCGGTGTTCGTCTCTGCTAAAGCTTTCCACTTGGCCTGCTCCCAGAGGTAGGAGCGGGCGATTCTCCTCTTTCCATACTTCCTCTTCAGCTCCTCGTAGAGTTCCTTCATTATGCGCTCCGGCCAGAAGGCCGGGTGGAACCACTCCTCCGGAAAGACCTTCTCGCGGATGTTCTTCTCAATTTCGCCATTCGGCAAGCGGCGGTGCATGAGCGGTATCGGTGGGTCAACGCGGACGTAGCTGAGAATCCTCGGCTCGTATTCTTCCCTCTCGACGAGCTCGAAGATGAGGAAGCGCGACGCTGGGGTTGAGCCCTTTATCTCGAGTATGTGGCTCTCAGCCCCGCAGATTGGGCACTTCTGCTTGGTGTTCGCCTCGAAGATGTGGCCGTTCTCACAGCGCCATAAGGCCACTTTCTCCTTCTGGCTCGCGTAGTGGTACTGCTCCAGCTCGGCTATCGCCTCGAAGTCGGACTCGTATTTCGCCTCCCTCGCCCTGATTTTGTAGGTGTAGAGGAGCTCGCCGGTCAAAGGCGAGTAGCGCTTGGCCTCAACGGTTTTCTCGAAGAGTGGCCACACAGGAATTCTATCGCCCTCGTAGAACTTCCAGAGCTTGTAGTCATCGAAGTCGAGAACCTTGACGCCGTCCTTCTCCTTTGGCTTGTGGAGGATTTCAACCTCAACCTCATCGCCGTTCAGAAACCACTGGGCGACGTTGCCCGTCATGTAGAGGCGGTACTTTTCGCCATCAGCTTCAACTTCGAGGATTCCGAACCAGCGGTGCTTGAAGCGCGGGATTTCGCTACCCGTAACTTTTCCCCTTATGAGCATGGAATCACCGGGATAAATAGGGAAGAGGGAGTTAAAACGTTAGCCCAAGAGCTTTCGCACCCTCTCCACGACTTCCCCCGCGTCCCTCCCGAAGACCAGAACCATCGGCTCCTTTCCCCAGTCGCCGAGGTGGTAAACCACGTCGGGCCTTTCTCCGGCCCTTTTTACTGCCGTCTCGATGCCCCACTCCATCGTCCCCCTCTCTACCCTCTTAACCTCTTCAGGCTCTTCCCTGCGGTCGTAGAACGAAACGACGAGGCCGAGTTCCTCCGCCTTCTCTATCAGCCCCTCCGAGTAGCGGAGGTTCAGAACCGCTTTAAGCTCCGGATAGAACTCGCGCATCTTGAGGAGGGCTCTCCTCAGGTGGTCGCTGGCGTTGAGTTCAACGGGGCCGACGGGCTTTATGGTATTCCCGTAGCGGACGATTCTTCCCTTGACGGCGAAGACTTCTCCAAAGGGCGTCGCGAGGGCGAAGTTTGTTCCCACCTCCGGGACGTGCGGGTTGAGCCTCCCTCCAAAGGCTACCAGCTCTTCAACGGCCCCTTCAAGCTCTTTCTCAGCTTTCCAGCGGTAAGAGTTTCTCTCCAGCTCCCAGAGGGGGTTTACGGCTCTGGCTTCCGTCTTCGAAAACCTGATGGAGTTTTCAACGAAGCGCTTCGCCATCCCGACGGCTTTCGGAAGCTCAAGTCCTTTGGCGAGGAACGTCGCCAGAGCCGATGAGAAGGCACAGCCAGTTCCGTGGGTGAAGCCCTCGACCTTCTCTCCCGGGAACTCGTAGAGCCTCCCGCGCCAGTAGAGAACGTCGGTGAGGTCAAGGTGCCCCCCCGTTACGACCGCGCCCTCGGCACCAAGTTTTTCCACGAGGGCCTTCGCGGCTTTTCCCATGTCTTCAGCCGAGCGGATTTTAACTCCAGTGAGCGCTTCGGCCTCCGGGACGTTGGGGGTGACTACCGAGCCGGGAACGAGGGTCTTGAGCGATTCAGCGTCGTCAATGAGCTTTTTTCCGGTGCTTGAGGCAATCACCGGGTCGAAAACCCTGGTAAAGCCTTCCGTTTCTTCCCTCACGGCCTGGGCGACCTCACCGCTCCCGAGCATCCCAATTTTGACAGCTTTAACCTCAAAGGCCTCTTTAACGGCCCGTATCTGCTCCCTAACGACTTTGGGCGGAAGGGTGTGGTAGCCCCTTATTTCGGAGGGGTTCTGGTAGGTCACCGCCGTCAGAACCGGGAGCGGGTGCTCGCCCAGAGCAGAGACCGTCTCGATGTCGGCCTTTAAACCGGCTCCTCCACCGGTGTCGAGGCCCGCTACAATCAGGACGACCATCCCATCACCTCAGCTTCTCAAGGATTTCAAGGGCCGCTTTCCTTCCGCTCAGGAACATTCCGCCGAATATCGGCCCCATCCTCGGCGCTCCAGCGATGGCATTGGCGGCCATTCCCGTAACGTAGAGGCCCGGGAAGATTTCCTTCGTGTGCTTCACGGTCAGCTCCTCCCCCCTCTCGGCCCACATCGGCCCCTCCCCGGGAACCTGGAGGAGGCCGCGCCTGACGAGGTGTCCCGTAACCTGCGCCCCGTGGCCGGTGGCGTCAATCACAAAGCGCGCCTCGACCGTGAGCGGGTCCACGTGAAGGCCCGTCATCATCACCGGCGTCCAGTTGATTACGATTCCCGCGACGCGGTTCTCCTTGAGAACCAAGTCCTCAACCTCAACCATGTTGAAGAACCTCACGCCGGCCTTTACGGCCCTGCTCGCTATCGTCGTAGCCGTCTCGATGGCGTCGGCAACGTAGAGGCCGTTCCTGAAGGGTCTGTAGTTTATCCCGAACTCGTCGAGGATTTCCCTCGCCTCCTCCTGAACGACGATTTTGTTGAAGCCCATCGCACCGCCCCAGATTCCGCCCCCGATTGAGAGCTTCTTCTCGAAGATTGCCACCTTCGCACCGTTCTTGGCGAGGTAGTAGCCTGCTACCATCCCCGAGGGGCCAGCTCCTACAATAGCGACGTCGAGGCTCAGGCTTTCGAGAAGCTCTGAAGTGTAGGCCTCTATTATCGCCCTGCTTATCTCTATCTCCTTCATGACCACCACCCAAAACCTTTTAAGTTCCGCTCAAAACTAAGTTTTGGAATTTAAAAACTTTGTTATAAACAGGTTTTAAAACCGGGTGATTGGCATGACCCAGCTTGAGGAGGCAAGGCGCGGGGTAATCACCGAGGAGGTAAAGTTTATCGCCGAGCGGGAGGGGATAAGCGCCGAAAGGCTCAGGAGGAGCGTGGCAAAGGGGCACACTGTGATATTCAGGAACGTCCGCCACGACTGGGTTAGGCCGGTCGCGGTGGGCAACGTCGTCCGCGTTAAGGTCAACGCCAACATTGGAACGTCGCGCGACATAGTGGACGTCAAAGCTGAGATAGAGAAGGCTAAGGTCGCCGTGAAATACGGCGCCGACACGATAATGGATCTCTCCACAGGGGGCGACCTCGATTCAATAAGGAAGGCCATAATGAAAGCTGTTGACGTGCCCATCGGCACAGTTCCAATCTACCAGGCCGCCGAGGAGATGTTAGCCAAAGGAAAGGCCATCATCGAGATGACCGAGGACGACATGTGGAAGGCCGTTGAGAAGCACTTCAGGGACGGCGTTGACTACACGACGATTCACGTTGGAGTTACAAAAGAAGTCGTCGAGAAGATGAAACGGGTGAAGAGAGTCGTCGGCATGGTCTCGCGCGGCGGAACCTTCCTCGCGGCGTGGATACTCCACTGGGGCGAGGAGAACCCGTTCTACAGGGACTACGACTACCTTCTTGAACTCGCCAGGGAGTACGACGTTGTTCTGAGCCTCGGCGATGGACTTAGGCCCGGCGGCCTTCCAGATGCGGGCGACGAGCTTCAGATTGCCGAGCTTTACACCCTAGGAAGGCTCGTAAGGCGCGCGAGAGAAGCCGGAGTCCAGACGATGGTCGAGGGTCCCGGGCACGTGCCGATTGACCAGATTCCGGCCCAGATAAAGCTTGCGAAGGTTGCAACTGACAACGCGCCCTTCTACGTTCTGGGCCCCATCGTTACAGACATCTTTCCGGGCTACGATCACATCACGTCTGCCATAGGGGGAGCGATAGCGGCTTTGAACGGCGCGGACTTCCTGTGCTACGTCACCCCTGCTGAGCACCTCGGCCTGCCGACGGTGGAGCACGTCCGCGAGGGAGTTATAGCGACGAAGATAGCCGCCCACGCTGTCAATTTGACCCGCTTCGAGGAGGACTTCAGGCGGGACTACCTCATGAGCCTCGCGCGCGGAAGGCTCGACTGGGCGAAGCAGTACGAGCTGAGCTGGAATAAGGAGAAGTTCATAGAGATAAGGAAGGAGAGGCCAACGAAGACAGAAGCGTGCTCAATGTGCGGTGATTTATGCGCGATAAAGCTCATCAACGACATGCTGAGGAAGGGGTGAGAGCTTGAGGCTCGTCTATTCCGGCAAGACGAAGGACGTTTACGAGGACGGCCCCTACCTCGTCTTCCACTTCAAGGACGCCGTTCTCGGAAGGAAAGGCAGGGAGGACAGCGGGGGCAACGAGGTAATCGGCGAGAAAGCAGGAAAGGGAAGCCTCGTTTTGAAGCAGACCGAATTCTTCTTCAGGTTGCTTGAGGGGAACGGCATAAAGACGCACTTCGTGGAGAGGATTGACGATAGAAAAGCCCGCTTTCTGAAGGCCGAGAGAATTCCGCTGGAGGTCATCTACCGCGAGCTGGCCTACGGGAGCTTCCTCCGGCGCTACAAAGGCTGGGTGAAGCCCTTCCAGAGGCTTGGGATAGTGGAGTTCACTTTGAAGGACGACTTGCTCGACGACCCCCTCATAGCTGAAGAGGCCATCACGGCCCTTGGAATCTCGAACAGAGAAGAAGTTGAGGCTATGAAGAAAACCACCAGAAAGGTCGCGGAAATCCTGCGGGAGTTCTTTTCCTCGAAGGGCCTCCAGCTCGTTGATTTTAAGCTCGAGTTCGGCAGGCTTAACGGCGGGCTAATCGTCATAGACGAGCTGAGCGGAGATACCATGCGCGTCGCGAGGGACGGGAAGATTCTGACGCTCGAGGAACTCTCGGAGGTGGTTGGATGATAATCTCGACGATAGCGTCTCATTCCTCCCTCCAGATTCTCCTCGGGGCCAAAGACGAGGGGTTCAGGACGAGGCTCTACGTGAAGCCCGAAAGAAAAGCTTTCTACGCCTCCACGAGGCTCGCGGACGAGCTTGTGGTCACTGAAGACATGGGCGCGATTCTTGACGACGACGGAATAGTAATCCCCCACGGCTCCTTCGTGGCCTACCTCGGCCTTGAGAGAATAGAGAGAGCTAAAGCAAAGTTCTTCGGCAACAGGCGCTTCCTCAAGTGGGAAACCAGCTTTGAACTCCAGGATAAAGCCCTCGACGAGGCGGGAATTCCAAGGGTTCGGGTCATCGAGCCCGATGAACTTAAACCGGGGAAGCTCTACTTCGTCCGCCTTGAGGGACCGAGGGGAGGGAGCGGGCACTTCATAGCGCGCGGGGAGGAGCTTGAGGAGAAGTTAGGGGAGCTTAAGGAACCCCACAGGATAGAGGAGTTCGTCCCGGGCGTTTACCTCTACGTCCACTTCTTCTACTCGCCGATTCTGGAGAGGCTCGAGCTCCTCGGCGTCGATGAGAGGGTAGTTATCGCCGACGGAAACGCCCGCTGGCCGGTGAAACCGCTCCCCTACACGATAGCGGGGAACGTTGGCGTCGCTTTGAGGGAGTCTCTCCTCCCGAGGCTCTACAACTACGGCCTAGCCTTCGTAGAGGCCATGAAAAAGCTCGAACCGCCCGGAATCATCGGCCCCTTCGCGCTTCACTTCTCATACGACGGTAGCTTTAGGGCGATAGGCTTCGCCTCGCGCATCGACGGCGGTTCGAACGCCCTCCACTGGTACGGAAGGCTCTACTGGAACGAGCCCATGAGCGTCGGAAGGAGGATAGCGCGGGAAATCAAGCTCGCTCTCGATGAAGACCGGCTCGGGGAGGTGGTGACGTGACCTACACGGGCAGAACCCTCGGGGTCGGGCTTATGAAGGGGAAGCCCTTCGCCTTCTACCTCCTCTGCTCCCGCTCCTTTCCGAGGAGGAGGGCAATCGTGAGGGGAAGCGCCGTCTACATCGAGAACCTAACGAAGACGGACAACCCCTACGTGAGCTACCCGGTGGTGAGGCTCCTCGATGAATACGCCGTCGTCACGAACGGCCTTCAGACGGACTTCATAGCCCAGGCCCTCGAGTGGGAAAGCCCGAAAAAAGCTCTAATCCACGTTCTTGATGCCCTCGACTACGAGAGAGATGAATACAGCACGCCGAGGATAGCCGGGATAATCGGAACCGACGGTAAGGGCTGGCTCGGCTTCGCCGGAAGGGAGGAGTTCTGGGTGAAGGAACTGAAGCTGAGGGAAGGAAAGGCCTTCGTCACGGCAACGTACAACCTCGGCTTCACCGAGCTTGAGTTCCCGGCTTTCGGGAGTGCTGAAGAACTCGCGAGAAAGGCTCTGGAGCTTCCCTTCGAGAAGAAGGTGCTTGCCATTGGAGTAGTGAAAGACAAGGTGTGGAGCGTCGGGACGGCAAACGTTTTTATCCCTTCCGCCGAACGTTAAGACGGTGATTTTCATGGACGAATACATCTGGGCCGAGAACCTGAGAGACGAGCGCGTTCTGAAGCTCGTCGAGGAGGAGAATAAACGCTTCAGGGAGTTCATAAGAAAGCTGAGCGACGAACTCTTCCCCGAGGTCTGGGAGTACTACTCGATTCCAACCCTTGTTTCTGCGAAGCTGACGGAGAAAGGTGTTATAGCGATGTACCGCGAGAGGGACCGGCAAATCATCAGGTGGCTCGGCGGGGAAGTCATAGTTGACTCGAAGGAGCTTGAAAAGGAGCTCAACGACGAGGTTCTCCTTCAGGGATTCACCGCCGATGAGAAGGGCAGGCTCTTGGCTTACAGCTTCTCCATAGGCGGTGCCGACGAGGGGATAACGAGAATCATCGACCTCGAAACCGGCGAGCTAATCGAGGAGTTCAGGCCGTCGGTGTGGAACGTCACCTTCCTCGAGGACGGCTACTACTTCGCCCGCTTCTACAGGCACGGGGAAACCCCCGACGGGGTTAAAGCACCTGCCGAGAGGTTCTTCTGGAAGGATGCGAGCGGAGAAAAACTCGTCTTCGGAGAGGGCCTCGGGTCTGGCTACTTCATCGGACTAAGTAAAAGCACCGACGGAAAGTGGGCGATGCTCACGGTAACCTTCGGCTGGAACAGTGCGGAAATCTACATTGGTCCAATAGACGAGCCGGAGAGGTGGGAGAAGGTTTACTCAGCGGACGTTCCGGTTGAACCGGTTGACGTAATCAACGGAAAGCTCTACCTCCTGACGAGGGAAGGGAAGGGCTTAGGAAAGCTCATCGCGGTTGGTGAAAAAGTCGAGGAGGTAATTCCGGAAGGTGAGTTCCCCCTTGAGTGGGCCGTTCTGGTCGGGGACAAAATCCTCGCTGGCAGGCTCGTGCACGCAAGCCACAGGCTTGAGGTTTACTCGCTCGACGGAAAAAAGCTTGACGAGATAACCTTCGACCTCCCGGGGAGCGTCTACCCGCTCGATACCGATGGGAAGAGAGCTTTACTCCGCTACGAGAGCTTCACAGTTCCATACAGGCTCTACGAGTTCGACGGAGAGCTAAAGCTCGTCGAGGGGCAAGAAATCGAGGGGAACTTCAGGGTCGAGGAGGACTTCGCGGTCTCGAAGGACGGAACGAGGGTTCACTACTTCCTCGTAAAGGGCGAGAGGGATGAGAGAAAGGCGTGGGTATTCGGATACGGGGGCTTCAACATCTCGCTGACTCCAAGGTTCTTCCCGCAGGCGATTCCATTCATAAAGCGCGGGGGAACCTTCGGAATGGCCAACCTGCGCGGTGGAAGCGAGTACGGCGAGGAGTGGCATCGCGCCGGAATGAGGGAGAACAAGCAAAACGTCTTCGACGACTTCATAGCAGTCCTTGAGAAGCTGAAGGGTGAAGGTTACAGGGTCTCCACGTGGGGCAGGAGCAACGGCGGTCTTCTGGTCTCGGCAACCCTCGTCCAGAGGCCGGACGTCATGGACTCGGCGCTGATTGGTTACCCCGTCATAGACATGATGCGCTTCCACAAGCTCTACATCGGCAGCGTCTGGGTTCCAGAGTACGGCAACCCGGACGACCCGAAGGACAGGGAGTTCCTGCTGAAATACTCCCCATACCACAACGTTAAGCCTGCAGAATACCCTCCGACGCTCATCTACACCGGCCTTCACGACGACCGCGTGCACCCGGCCCACGCGATAAAGTTCTTCCTGAAGCTGAAAGAGGTAGGGGCGCCGGTTTACCTCCGCGTCGAGACCAAGAGCGGGCACATGGGTGCTTCTCCCGAGACAAGGGCGAGGGAACTAACAGATTTGCTCGCATTCGTTCTCAAGACCCTCTCTTGAGCTTTCTTTTGATTTTCTCCCACCCCTTTCTCCTCACGAGGAGGTAGTAGCCGGTCGCGTTGAGGAGCGCCGTAACGATGACGGCCAGAATAAGGGACCTGATTGCGGCTTCCCTTATGCTCTCGTTCGCCCTCCTGAATATCGCGTAGTGGGCGTACTCCCAGGGGGTCATCGGTTCGGGAGTGAGGTTTACCCTAACGAGGCCGCTCTGGGGAACGAGGGAGAAGGCGTGGTTCCACGTCACAACGTAGACCTTAACGTGGGTTCCGTTCACCGTGCAGTTCTCGACGACTTCTCCTCCAACCACGTAGCAGTCGCCGTCTACGAACTTCGCCCAGACCCTTCTGTGGGAGTAGCTCTCGAAAGTTATCGTCCGGTTCCTGGGATAGACTGTCACAGGTTCAACGTCGGCGGAGGAGCCGTAGAAGAGCCTTCTTATGTAATCGTAGAGCCTGTCCACGAGGGGCTTTCCCGTGCTCTCGGTTGGCCAGACGTAGTAGTAGGATATCCCGCCGTGCCTGTCGAGTTCGTAGAGAACCCTAACAGGCTTGTCATCGGGCTTCGCATACAGCACCGGGCTGTACTTCAGGGCGTCCTTTCCGTAGGCCGGAACGTAGCCCTTGAGGGTGTAACCGCTCTGGTAGAGGGACAGACTGAAAACCACAACGACGTTCGCGAGCATCCAGACCGCCAGTAGCAGTTTCCGCCTCATCTGCAACTCTTTCCTTCGAACCCTTATGAAGTTTTTCAACGGCGGGTAACCCTTATATTGACGAAGTTCGAACTAACGGCAGGAGATGACCCATGAGCGAAAGGGTTTCCACCGGTGTCCCCGGTCTCGACGATATGCTCAACGGTGGCCTCATTCCCGGAAGGGTCTATCTGGTGAAGGGCGCTCC
>Ga0256834_1002084_pt1 | contig 12935 bp, 15 predicted proteins | sample 4281140metaG_FD_190536 | JGI IMG/M metagenome (GOLD analysis project Ga0256834, IMG submission 190536) | Hydrothermal vent microbial communities from East Pacific Rise, Pacific Ocean - 4281-140 | ecosystem: Environmental > Aquatic > Marine > Hydrothermal vents | place: Pacific Ocean: East... | reverse complement strand
ATCTGTATCGATCCGCGCAATATGAAGCGGCGGAGAAAACCGCCCGCGAGGCCCTGTCCCATGCGCCGGACAACCCTTTCAGCTTCGTTCATCTGTGCCGCATCCACCTGGCGCGCAAGGAGCCAGCCGTGGCTCTGGGATGGATCGACCGGGCCATTGTGCAGGCCCCGGAGAAAAAGGAGCTCCTGCAACTGCGGGAAAAAATCCTGGAGATCCTGGGGAAAAAGCCGGGTTAAGCCACGGGCAGAAAACCCTTCCCCCAGGAAAACCCGGCAGCCGTCAGGGCTGCGGCAATTTCCTCCCTGGCGCCGTGATTGGCTACATAGATGAGGACGAAAGAAGCGGGGTTTTGCCTCAGCCACTGCATGTCCACTACGGGAACGCCCTGCAGCAGGTTGCCGATCTTGGCTGGATCGATGTCTATCCAGGCCCTGGGCTGAAAGCCCTGATCCAGCAGATGGCGGCAGCGCCGGCGGGTTTTGCGTCCCGCGCCCCAGATGACGAAATTGTCCCTGTGCTTGAGGAAGCGGGGATCTTTCGCCAGATATTCCGCCTTCAGCCGGTCGAAGGATTCACGGCTGCAGCGGGGATCGGTGCGGGAGAGCCGGCCGGGGCTTTCCCGCCAGTGCAGCAGCACCTCATCGATCTTTTCCATGGCCTGACCGGAATGAAAAAGCCGCAGCCACAGGTCATAGTCTTCAGGAAACATGCCGTCCCGATAGCCGCCAATGTTTTCAATCGCTGTCTTGCGGAAGCAGACCGTAGGGTGGGCGAAAGGTGATTCGATGTAGATCTGCTTGGCGATATCCGCGCCGGAGCAGCACAGGTTCTGCCAGCGCATGTATTCCCGGTATCCCGCCTGGATCAGCTTGTCCGGAAACAGGCGGGCCCGGGTTGCGGAAAGTACAAGGGCGGGGCTGGCCTGGAGATGCGCCAGCTGCATTTCCAGCCGCCGGGGATGCATGATGTCGTCGGCATCCATGCGCGCCACCAGTTCGCTGCCGCAATGTTGCAGGCCGTGGTTGAGGGCGGACACCAGCCCCTTGCCGGGGTTGCTGATGAGGCGAATGCGCGCGTCCCGCTGTCCGAGCCGCCGCAACCATTCCCGGGAGCCGTCGCTGGAGTGGTCATCGACGGCGACCAGTTCCCAGTTCTCCAGGGTTTGCGCCTGGATGCTGCGGATACAGGCAGGCAGCGTACTGCGGGCGTTGTAAAACGGCAGTAGAATGCTGATTGCAGATGACATACAGGAAAACCCATGGGCCGAGAGAACAATCGCAAGGATAAATCACCCGCGCCGCGTTGGCGACGCTGGGCAGTGGACATCCTGCTGGTGTTCCTGGTGGTCTTTGCCGTGCATCTTTGGCAGACGCGGGATCTTCCGGCCGGTTCTGCGCCGAAATTGCAGGGTATGATGCTGTCGGGTGAAATGAAACGCCTGGAAGACTATCGGGGGGCGCCGGTGCTGGTGCATTTCTGGGCGACCTGGTGCCCGGTCTGCCGCCTGGAGGAGGAGAGCATCGACCGTCTGGCGGAGGACTACCCGGTGTTGACCATAGCCACGAATTCCGGGGATGCTGCGGAGATTCGCAAGCATCTGGCGGACAATGGTCTGGATTTCCCGGTGCTGATGGACGAGAGTGGAGCCATAGGCGCAGGTTGGGGAATCCGGGGGGTGCCCAGCAGTTTTGTCGTGGACGCCCAGGGGCAGATTCGGTATGTGGCGGTGGGTTACACCACGGGGCTGGGCCTGCGTTTTCGCATGTGGCTGGCAAGCCTGTAATGGTTTGCGCCTGTGCGAATATCCGGAGGATCAGATATCGCCAATGACTCGCTCATCGCGGGGGATGCTCAGCAGCTTTTCCGCCTCCACCGTGTTTTTGGCGAATACCAGTCGGAACTCCTGGGGGTCGCGCTGTGGATGCCTGTCCCTTTCTTCCTTTATCCGTGTTTTTGCATCGCGGTATTTCGCATAGGTCTCGATAAGGGTAAGCAGTTTTGCCCCGGACTCCGGGTGGGCAAGCACTTCATAGGTGAAATACGGCATTGTTTAACTCCATGAAAATCAATAAGGTATTGCGCTTATCCTATTATTTACTTTAAGTTTTACTCGTCGAGAGTGCGCAGCTCCGCAATGGGCCCCGGGTTTTTGGCTTCCACCTGGTGGTAGAGAGAGGTCAGGGCGGCCTGCAGGGCTTCTTCCATTACCGGATGGTAATAGGGCATCTGGATCAGCTCCCCGACGGTCATTTCCTTCTGGATGCACCAGGCCAGCAGATGCGCCAGGTGCTCGCCCCTTGGCGTGACCATTTCCGCGCCCAGGATTTTGCCGCTCTTGGTGTCGGCATAGACCCGGATGACCCCCCGGTTTTTCCCCATGATCAATGCGCGGCCTACCGGGGCGATCTTCATCTCACCGGTTTTGAAGGTGCCGGGCTCCAGTTCGGCGAACTTTGCGCCTACGCTGATGATGTTGGGATCACTGAATACAATGGCCAGGGGTGTTTTGCGCCGGAAGGCCTTGATTTCATCGTGGGCGGCGTTGTACCCGGCGATTTTCCCTTCGTCCCCGGCCTCGTGGAGGATGGGGCGGTCTGCGTTAATGTCGCCGGCAAGAAACAGGGGCTGGTCGCCGATTTGCATGGTGTTGGGGTTGTATGCGGGGATACCGCGTTCGTCCAGCTCGATTCCCAGGTTCTCCAGGCCCAGCCTGTCCAGATTGGGGCGGCGGCCGAGGCTCGCCAGCACCTTGTCCACCACCACGCTTCGCTCCCCGGCGCTCACTCGCAGGCGGCCATCGGACTCTTCGGTGATTTCTGCGCCATGGCCGAGCCAGAGGGGAAATTCCTTGGATATCACCTCGATTGCCGCCTTGTTCACTTCCGGATCGCTGATGCCGCCGATATGTTCCGCCAGGTCGACGCCCGTGGTTTCCACGCCCAGGCGGGAGATGGTCTGGCCCAACTCCAGGCCAATGACGCCCAGGCCGATTACCGCCATGGTGGGGGGCAGGTCTTCCAGTTCGAAAAATTCATCGGTGGTGATGATCCGGTCGCCGAAGGCCTGCCAGGCTTTGGGGATGATGGGTGTGGAGCCGGTGGCAATGACAAACCTGTCTGCACGGATGTGTTGGCCGTCTTCCAACTCGACCAGGCCCGGTTCGATGAAGCGGGCGTACTGCTGAATGAAGACATCGTCGCTGAGATGATCGGTGCTGTTGGACAATACACGGTCGACGAAAGTGTCACGCAGATCACGCATGTATTCCAGGGCTTCGGGAATGTTCACGCGCATCTCCTCGCAGCCCTCGATGCCCATGCGTCCGAACAGGGTCTTGCGGTGGGCATCTTCCGCCACCTGTATAATGGCCTTGGACGGCATGCAGCCCACCCGGGCGCAGGTGGTTCCCGGTTCGCCGCCGTTGATGAGTACAAAGCTCTTTTCCGCACGCTTGACGCGCCCCATGGCGTTCAGTCCGGCGGTGCCGGAACCGATAATGGCCACTTCTACCTGTTTTTCTTTCACGGTCGTTCCTCTAGTTTTACTTTATTCGCACATTCTAACGGTATTGCCTGAAATTCACATACTGATTTGAGATGTGGAAATATTCCTGGTGAAGCCGGTCTGGTGCGCCTTGCAAATTTTTTTCACCGGATCTTGAAAAGACGGTTGGCGAACCAAATGTAAAGCCAATTAAAAACCAGTCGGTATTTCGGGAGAAAATATACATGACAATCGATGCACACAAAGAAACCATGGAATTTCAGGCGGAGGTGAGCCAGGTGCTGAACCTGGTCATCCGCTCGCTCTACAGCAACAAGGAGATCTTTCTGCGCGAACTGATTTCCAATGCTTCGGATGCGGCGGAAAAGCTGCGCTTCGAGGCTTTGGCGGATGATGCGCTGTACGAAGGGGATCCCGACCTGAAGATCCGGGTGTGGACGGATGAGGATGCTGGCACCTTGACGGTATCCGACAATGGCATCGGCATGACGCGCCAGGAAGTCATGGAAACCATTGGCACCATCGCCAGTTCCGGCACCAAAAAATTCCTGGAGAACCTCAGCGGAGACGAGACTTCCGACAGCCAGCTCATTGGCCAGTTTGGCGTGGGTTTCTATTCGGCGTTCATCGTTGCCGACAAGGTGACGCTCACTACCCGGCGGGCAGGCATGGAGCCGGAGCATGGGGTGCGCTGGGAGTCTACGGGAGAAGGCAGTTACAGCATAGAAACCGTGGAAAAACCGGATCGGGGCACGGAAGTCACCTTGCATCTACGCGAGGACGACAAGGAATTCCTGGACAACTGGCGTTTGCGGCAGATCATCAGCAAATTCTCCGATCATCTGGCCATTCCCATCGAAATGCCCAAGGAAGCGCCGCCTGCCGAAGAAGAGGACGAGAAGAAAGACCAGGCCGGGGAAATCGAATGGGAGCAGGTGAACAAGGGCGTTGCCCTGTGGATGCGCAGCAAGTCGGAAATCACGGATGAGGAGTACAAGGACTTCTACAAATCCATTTCTCATGATTTTGAAGATCCCCTGGCTTGGGTGCATAATCGCGTCGAGGGAAGCAACGAGTACACTTCCTTGCTTTATATCCCTTCCCGCGCCCCCTTCGACTTGTGGGACAGGGAACAAAAGCATGGCGTAAAACTCTATGTGCGGCGGGTGTTTATCATGGATGAGGCGGACAAGCTGATGCCGCATTACCTGCGTTTTGTAAAGGGCGTGGTGGATTCCGACGACCTGCCCCTGAACGTCTCCCGCGAGCTTTTGCAGCACAATCGCAAGATCGACACCATTCGCAGCGCCAACGTGAAGCGCATTCTCGGCTTGCTGGAGAAAATGGCGAAGAACGATGGCGAGAAGTACCAGAAATTCTGGGATGAATTCGGCAAGGTGCTCAAGGAAGGGCCGGCGGAAGATTTCGCCAACAAGGAGCGCCTGGCCGGGTTGTTCCGCTTCGCCAGCACCAAGTCAGAAGGGGATGCACAGACGGTTTCCCTGGATGACTACCTGGAACGCATGGTGGAGAAGCAGGAGAAGATCTACTACATCACGGCGGATTCCCTGGCTGCGGCCCGCAACAGCCCCCACCTGGAGATCTTCAAGAAAAAGGGCATCGAGGTGCTGCTGCTGACCGACCGTGTGGATGAATGGCTCATGTCCCACCTCACGGAATACAAGGACAAGGTCTTCCAGTCCGTGACCAAGGGGCAACTGGATCTGGGTGAGCTGGAAGGCAAAGAGGACAAGGAGCAACAGGAGAAAGCCCAGGAGGAACACAAGACCCTGCTGGAAGGCCTCAAGGAGGCTCTGGGAGAAAAGGTCAAGGAGGTGCGGGTCTCCAGCCGCCTGGTCGATTCCCCGGCCTGCCTGGTGGTGGATGATTACGACATGAGCCAGAATCTGGCGCGGGTGCTCAAACAACTGGGACAGGATGCGCCCATGCCCACGCCCATCATGGAGCTGAACGTAGAGCATCCACTGGTTGCACGGCTGGAGCAGGAGAAAGACCAGACCCGCTATGGCGAACTGGCGCAATTGTTGTATGATCAGGCGCTACTGGCGGAAGGCGGGCAGCTGGAGGATCCCGCCGGATTCGTGCATCGGTTGAACCGATTGATGCTGGACATGTCAGACGAAAAATAGGGCATTTTCAACGGGACAGGGCCGGGCGCGCCATTTGCTGCGCCCGGCCTGACGCAAATGGGAGAGTATTGGAATGAATGGATGGCGCAGAATCTTTGTCAGCAGTCTTTTGCTGGTGTTGTTTCCCCTGCTGGCGACAGCTTCCACCCTGATGCAGACGGACATGGCGGAGATGACCGCCGACGCCGAGCTGATTTTTGAAGGCCGGGTGGTGGGCACCCGGGTGGTGGGCGCTCCCGGGAGCCGTATGCTGCGCACCCTGGTCACTTTCGAGGTGCTGGATCTGATCAAGGGCGAGTATGATCAGCCGCAGCTTGAACTTTCCTTTGTTGGCGGCAGCCGGGGGGATTTGAAAGTGCAGGTCTCCCATATGCAGATCCCGCGCCTGGGGGAAGAGGGCATCTACTTCGTTGAAGACATCCAGAAACGCCTGGTCAACCCCATATATGGCTGGCACCAGGGGCATTTCCTGGTGGAGTGGGATCGACAGTTCCAGCAGCGGAAAGTAACCACCTTGCATGGCGAGCCCGTGTTTGCGCTGGACCGGAAACGCTTGGCGACCCAGGCGAAAATGAGCAAAGGGCCGGCGCTGGGCGTGGTGGTCGAACCCGTGCGAGGCATGGATCTACCCATGAAGCCTGCTGATTTCAAGACTGCCGTCAGGGAGATGTTGCAATGAAAATGAAGAAGAATGGATCCGCTGTTGGGGCGGCGCTGTTTTTTGCGCTGCTGTCTCTGCCCGCGTCGGCCTATGTGCTCATGGGTTCCCAGTGGCCGGGAAACCAAACCACCATCTACCCGGATTTCGTATTGCATGGTGACCGGTACAGTCTTTCCGGCATTTCCTGGAACCAGGCTTTCCGGGAAGCCGCGGGTGACTGGAACGCCCACAGTCCCTTCCAGCTCGAGATCAATACCGCCAATCCCTCCCACCCCTGTGCAGGATTGCATGACAACTATCCGGAAGACGGCTATCGCAATGGCGCTGCATTCCATGACAGGTATTGCAGTATCGACGACGACGGAAATCCGGAAACGGTTGATTTCGGCAAGAAAACCCTGGCGATTACGGTCAACTATACCTTCCGGAACAAACCCCAGGAGACGGTCGAATCCGATATGTTCTTCAACAATGCGGAACCGTGGGATATCTACAACGGCGTGCAACAATCCCGGTTTGATTTCCGGCGGGTGGCCCTGCATGAGCTTGGCCACACCCTGGGGCTGGATCACGAGGAGAGCAATCCCGCCATCATGGCGCCTATTATCGGCAACACCTATACCTTGCAGGCGGATGATATTGCGGGTTTACAGGCCTTGTACGGCAGCAATACCGGTACGGATGATCCCCCCATCCGCCTGTCTATCGAAGAACCTTTCGAAGGGGACGTGAAATCCGGCATAAGCACGTTCCGGGGGTGGGTGGTTTCCAAGTATCCTTTGGCCTCCCTGACCTTGTATCGCAACGGGACGTTGTTTGGCAATCTGGATCATGACGGCAAGCGTGTGGATGTAGGCAACAGCTACCCGGATTACCCGGGTTCGGCGGATTCCGGCTTTTCTTTCGCCACCAATTTTGGCGCTCTTCCTGCCGGGCAGCACCAGTATCGCCTGGTGGCGCGGGACAACCAGGGAAATGTCCTGGAGAAGACCGTCAACTTCCAGGTGGAGCGTTTCGACAATTCCTGGGTGGCGGACGACAATCGCATTTCCCTGGACCACGCCAGCATCTATTCGCCTGGCAACAATGACATTCGAATCGACGGCATGCTGCACGATGGCAAGGAATACCGTGTAATACTTCGCTGGAAGAAAGCAAAGCAAGGCTTTGATCCTGTTGAAATAACTCGCACAAGATAGTTGTTCCCCTTGTTCCCCATAAGCCGGGCGAATCCGGCTATTTGCAGGCTCGAATATTCAACGGCCTGGCTCTGTGGCACACTCAGGCGACGGAACTTATACCAACTTACTTTTTGGGGGCTGTAAATAGTGAAAATCATACTTTTGGGTGGGCCGGGCGCCGGCAAGGGTACACAGGCGAATTTCATCAAGGAAAAATACAACATTCCCCAGATTTCCACGGGAGACATGCTGCGCGCTCATGTAAAGGCCGGCACGGAACTGGGTAAGGCGGCCAAGAAAATCATGGATGAGGGCGGCCTGGTCTCTGACGACATCATCATGGGCATGGTCAAGGAACGCATCAAGGAAGACGACTGCAAGAACGGTTATCTCTTTGACGGTTTCCCGCGCACGATTCCCCAGGCGGAAGCCATGAAGGAAGCCGGCATCGAAATCGATGCCGTGGTGGAAATCGACGTGCCGGACGAAGAAATCATCAAGCGCATGTCCGGACGACGTGTGCATCTGCCTTCCGGACGAACCTACCATGTCGTGTTCAATCCGCCGAAAGTGGAAGGAAAAGACGATGTTACCGGCGAGGATCTGATCCAGCGGGACGATGATCGGGAAGAGACGGTAAAGGAGCGGTTGCGGGTTTATCATGAGCAGACCGAGCCGCTCATCGAATTCTACTCAAAAGAGGCGGATGCCGGAAAACTTAAATATGTCAAGGTCAATGGTGTTGGCAGCGTGGATGAAATACGCGATGCCATTTTTTCCGGGCTGGATAGCTAGGCATAGATGATTTGCGGGTATCCAACAAAAGCCGGGGGAATCCCCGGTTTTTGTTATACCATTGACGCCGCAATATATTCACCGCATGAAGCAGGAGGCCTTTGGTGGCTGTTATAGAACTGAACAAAGACAATTTTGAAGATACGATCAACAACAACGCATTTGTGATCATCGATTTTTGGGCGCCCTGGTGTGGTCCCTGCAAAAGTTTTGCTCCCACCTACGAAAAGGTTTCTGAAGATTTTCCCGATGTGGTGTTTGCCAAGATCAATACCGAAGACGAACAGGAAATCGCAGCACATTTTCAGATTCGCTCGATTCCCACCCTGATGATTTTTCGTGACCAGGTCATAATCTACAGTGAAGCCGGCGCCTTGCCGGAAGGCTCGTTCCGCCAGTTGGTCGAGCAGGCGGCAAGCCTGGATATGGATGATGTGCGCAAGCAGATTGCGGAATCGGAAGCAGGCGCCAGCAACGCCTGATTTCGGCTTTTTCACAGGGCAAGGGCCGGGAGGCGGCGCGCTCCCGGCCTTTCTGTCGTCCAGGGTAATCCGCTGTTGCGCTTTTGATTGATCGGGTTTGTATGCAATACCCCTGGATTTCCCGCACGGACCAGCTGCTCGACTGCCTGCCAACGGTGGGAAAGCTGCTTGATCTATGTGAGGAAAACTACCACCTGTTACTGGCGTTGGCTCCGCAGCTGCATGCGATGAAGGGGCTGTACGCATCCTGTCGTCCGGGGCATATGGATCTTTTTCTGGAAGTCCTGGAGCAGACGCCCTACACCACAGTGGTGCATTTGACTTACTATTTTGCCCATGAACAAGGGCAATGTGCGGATCCTGACGCCTTGCTGCGCGTTTATCACGATGCCAGGCAGATTGAAGTCGTCAGTCTTCGCCAGAAGGCCTTGCCCATCAAGGCCAGTTACCAGCATCCCGGTCTTCTCAACAAGTGGAAGATCAATGTGTTCCTTTCCAAATGGCTGTCATTTTGTGGCGCCCGGCAGCATCGATTCACGGCCAATGAGGAATTCTTGACTAAAATGCAAGGTTAATGCTATTCTTAAATTCCTAGTGTTTTACTAAGTAATAATCACTCACAAAATACACAGGAGTTGAGACATGAGACTTTCTACAAAAGGCCGCTATGCGGTAACCGCCATGCTGGATCTTGCGCTGAATGGTCAGGACGGCCCGGTAACCCTTTCCGATATTTCCGAGAACCAGGGTATTTCCCTTTCCTACCTGGAGCAACTGTTTGCCGCTTTGCGGGCCAAGAAGCTGGTTCGCGGTGTGCGCGGTCCTGGCGGCGGCTACTTCCTCGGAAGGGATGCCGATGAGATATCCATTGCCAATATCATTTGCGCCGTTGACGAGTGGGTGGAGTTTACCCGCTGTCAGGGCAAAGAGGACTGCCGGGGCGGGCAGCGCTGCCTGACCCACAGCCTGTGGGATGACCTTAGTAGGCAAATATATGAATTTATTGAAGAAATCAGCCTTGCCGATCTGGTTCGTCGTGGTCAGGAGTCCAATCATGGCTGCCACAAGGAAAAGCCCGCCAGCACCCTGGGCGAGATTTCTGGTCAGGCGGCATAAGTTACCAGCATACAAGGAAAACCCTTTGACCTGAATGGCGAATTTCAATATCATACGCCGCCTATGTTGCAGCGAATTCCTGATCGCGTAGATCCGTGGCGCTTGGCCGAGCAGGGAAAAACTCTCGAGGGCCGCATAAAACTGGATTCGCTGCCGCGCCTGGCGCCGCTTCTGGCTTTTGCCGATGGAGAAGCGGCGTTTGTTTTGAGGTTCGGCAGGGACAAGCGCAACCGGCCGATTCTCGGGCTGCGGGTAACCACAGAGTTGGTGCTGCAATGCCAGCGGTGTCTGGATTCCATGGTGCAGGAGGTGGACAGCGCGATCATGCTGGCCCTGGTTCAGGGTGACATGGAAGCCGAACAGCTGCCGGAAGAGCTGGAGCCATTGCTGAGTGAAGACGGCGAATACCTGGATATTGCTGAACTGATTGAGGATGAGCTGCTGCTCGGGATTCCTTCGTCGCCGCGGCACAAAGAACAAAATTGTAACCGGCGGGCGGATGCCAAGGCGCATCGCCTGCCAGAAGCTGAACAGAAAGAAGACAACCCTTTCGCCATTCTCGCCGGCTTGCATGTCGGCAAGAACGACCATTGAGAAATTGCAGGAGATACCCATGGCCGTACAAAAAAGCCGTAAAACCCCATCCAGACGAGGCATGCGCCGTTCCCACGACAGCCTCAAACCGGAAACCTTGTCCATTGATCCCACTTCCGGTGAGACGCATCTGCGCCACCATGTGAGTCCGGATGGTTTCTATCGTGGCCGCAAGGTAATCAACGACTGAAAAAAGCCTCGAACCCAGTTCGTGAACCCGTACCTTGTGCCCAACAGATTCGGCAACCGTGTTGAAGCTGACTCCGGTATGAATCATTTCCGGAGTTTCTTTTGTGACTGAGAAAATCACGATTGCTCTGGACGCCATGGGTGGTGATCACGGTGCTTCCGTGGTCGTCCCGGCTGCCCTGAATTATTTGCAGAACCATCCCGGCCATGAATTGATCCTGGTGGGCAGGGAAGAAAGCATTTTTGGCCATCTGCCTGGCGGAACGCCGCCCGCGGGCCTGAGCATTCATGGCGCTTCGCAGGAAGTAGGCATGAATGAGCTGCCTTCCCAGGCGCTACGCAAGAAGAAGGATTCCTCCATGCGCGTCGCCCTCAACCTGGTGAAGTCGGGCGCTGCGGATGCCTGCGTGAGCGCGGGAAATACCGGCGCGCTCATGGCTACCGCGCGCTTTGTATTGAAAATGCTTCCCAATGTGGACCGGCCCGCCATTATCACTGCGTTGCCCGCCATCAATGGCCGCACCTGGATGCTGGATCTTGGCGCCAATGTGGATTGCAGCGCCCAGCATCTGTTCCAGTTCGCGGTCATGGGCTCGGAACTGGTTACTGTCATTGACGACATTCCCGCGCCGACGGTAGGGTTGCTCAACATCGGTCAGGAAGAAATCAAGGGCAATGAACAGGTCAAGGCCGCCCATGAGCTGTTGCGCCATACTTCATTGAACTATATAGGGTATGTGGAAGGGGATGATATCTATCTGAACGAGGAACTGGATATCGTGGTCACGGACGGCTTCATCGGCAATGTCGCCCTGAAAACCAGCGAGGGCGTGGCGAAAATGATCCGCAGCAACCTCAAGGAAGGATTTCACCGCAATATCTTCACCAAGTTGTCGGCCCTGGTTGCCTTGCCGGTGCTGAAAGGCCTTAGCCGCCGTATCGATCCGCGCCGCTACAACGGGGCAAGCCTGCTTGGATTGCGGGGCGTGGTCGTGAAGAGCCACGGAGGCACGGACGCCCTGGGTTATGCCCATGCCATCGATATAGCTGCAAAAGCCGTACAGGCTGATATTGCCGCGCGTATCGAGGAAGGCGTCAGCAAGCACCTCGCGGATCAGAGGGCCTCGGCATGAGCATTTATTCCAGAGTCGCCGGAACCGGCAGTTATCTGCCCGAGAAGGTGTTGAGCAATCATGATCTGGAAAAAATGGTGGAAACCTCCGATCAATGGATACAGGAACGCACCGGCATCAAAAAACGCCATATTGCCGCAGCGGAACAGACTACCTGTGACCTGGCGGAACAGGCCGCCACGAGAGCCCTGAGGGCGGCGGGAAAAACCGCGCAGGAAATCGATCTGATCGTGGTTGCGACAACCACGCCGGACAAGATTTTCCCCAGTACTGCCTGCCTGCTGCAACAACGCCTGGGAAACCACGGTAGCGCGGCCTTCGATATTCAGGCAGTGTGCACCGGATTCGTTTACGCAATGGGCGTGGCAGACAAGTTTATCAAGACCGGCGCTGCCCGCACCGCTTTGGTTGTCGGCGCAGAAACCCTTTCCCGCATTCTGGACTGGAACGACCGTGGCACCTGCATTTTGTTCGGTGATGGCGCTGGCGCCGTAGTCCTGGAGGCTGCGGACAACCCTGGTATTCTGTCCACGCATTTGCATGCGGATGGCGCTTATGAAGAACTGCTTCATGTGCCGGGCGGCATATCCCGAGGGTTCGACATGGAAGCCGATGGCGCCGATCCGCATTTCGTGCAAATGAAGGGCAACGAGGTTTTCAAGATGGCGGTCAACACTCTGGGCCGCATCGTGGACGAAACCCTTGCGGCCAATGGAATGCAGAAATCGGATATCGACTGGCTGGTTCCCCACCAGGCGAATATCCGCATCATCAAGGCCACCGCGCGCAAGCTTTCCATGGATATGGACAATGTGGTGGTGACTGTGGGCGAACATGGCAACACCTCTGCCGCATCCGTCCCCCTGGCGCTGGATACCGCTGTAAGAGACGGACGCATCAAGCGCGGTGAAACCTTGCTGCTGGAAGCGTTCGGCGGGGGATTCACCTGGGGTTCTGTTTTACTCAATTATTAGTGTTTTCTGCATTATGACCACACATCTCGGTATCGTTTTTCCCGGCCAGGGTTCCCAGAGCATTGGCATGCTCGGTGCGCTGGCTGAGCAGTTTCCTCTTGTCAAACAAACCTTCGAAGAAGCATCGGAGGCGCTGCAGAAGGATTTGTGGGCACT
>Ga0256834_1002083_pt1 | contig 12935 bp, 13 predicted proteins | sample 4281140metaG_FD_190536 | JGI IMG/M metagenome (GOLD analysis project Ga0256834, IMG submission 190536) | Hydrothermal vent microbial communities from East Pacific Rise, Pacific Ocean - 4281-140 | ecosystem: Environmental > Aquatic > Marine > Hydrothermal vents | place: Pacific Ocean: East... | reverse complement strand
GTATATGGACTATCTCGTCACATCTGTGTTTTTTGTCTGCATAGCGTGAGGGTACAAAGGGGCTGGGGGTGATGTCTCGCTCTATCTTGCTCATGTTTGGTAGGGCATCTACCTTGATGACTCTGGTCTTTTTACGTCTGGCATCACCATAGCTAGACTCATTGAGCCGTAGCCATCTAAGACGCTCTAGGTCAACGTCAGCTGTTATCATATGGCTATCCATACGAAATCGCTCATTTTGAGCCAATGTAGAACCATATTCAGAGATGATAGCATGTCCTCCAAAGACAGTGTCTGTTGTACTTTCACCCACACCTGCCGAAGAGTAAACATACGCAGCCATACACCTAGCACTCTGTGTACGCACAAGCTCTTCACGATACTCGTGTTTACCTATGAGTTCGTTACTGGCACTTAGGTTAAAGAGCAGGTTAGCACCATTGCTTGCCATGTGGTTACTTGGAGGTGTCACCGCCCAAAGGTCTTCACATATCTCTACCCCAAAGGTCATCTCCTTTTTGTCTGTAAAGAGTAAGTCTACACCAAAAGGTACTTCTTCATCTAAAAGGTCAAGAGTCGTTCGTGTAATGTCACGCCCTGTGGTAAACTGACGTTTTTCATAGAACTCTTTTTTGTTAGGCAAGTATGATTTTGGTACAACACCAAGCACTTTTCCATTTTGAATGACAGCGGCACAGTTATAGAGCCTATCGGCTTCAAAGACTGCTAACCCTACGATAGCAATGGTATTGATATTTTTTATATTATTTAATATATACGAGAGTGCTTCATTTTGAGAAGCGATGAGTGTTTGGTTCATGAGAAGGTCACTAGCAGTGTATCCTGTGAGCGTAAGCTCTGGAAATACAATGACAGAAACCTCTTTTTTATGAGCTTCGTTGATGAGCGTAATTATCTCTTCAGCATTTTTGCTAGGGTTACCTACGATGGTTTTGTTGACTGCTGATGCTACTCTGTAATATCCGAACATATATTTCCTTGTAGGTCGGGGTGTCCTCTCCCCGACAAATATTCAAACAATAGTGAATATTATTTTATACAAATTAATGTCGGGGTGAGGATACCCCGACCTACGGTTGATTATGCTTTGCTTGCTACAATCTCAACAGACTCTATGTCATCATTTTGAGCGATTTTGTCAAGCACCATAAATGAATCAGTGTCATCTTCTTCGATAGCACCAAATACTGTGTGTACACCATCTAAGTGAGGCGTAGGAACAAAAGTGATGAAGAACTGGCTACCACCTGTGTTTGGTCCAGCGTGAGCCATAGAAAGCGTACCACGTCTGTGTGGCTCCATACTTGTATCAGTTTCACAGTCGATGTTCCAGCCTGGTCCACCTGTTCCTGCCATAGCAGGGTTGTCTTTAGAATGTGGGCAACCACCTTGAGCCATAAATTGCTCTATTACTCTGTGGAACTTTAAACCATTGTAAAAACCTTCATTTGCTAGGTGTGCAAAGTTTGCTACTGTGTTAGGTGCGTCTGCTGGGTAAAGTTTTACCCAGATAGTCCCTTTAGATGTGTTAAATTTAGCGTAGTTATATGTGTCCATTACTTCTTGAGCGATGTCGTATCTTTTTGTGTCGTTTCCAAACATAGTGTTTAGTCCTTATATATTAAAATTAAAGTATAATTATACCAATAAATATTTAGGGGTTGTGTATGGAGTTATGTGTTGCATTAGATTTACCCTCAGCCAAAGAGAATTTAGCCTTGGCAGAGTCTATAAGAGGCTATGATGTCTGGATGAAAGTAGGGTTTCGTGCCTACATCCGTGATGGCAAAGAGTTTATAGAAGCACTTAAAAAGATAAATCCTGATTTTAAAATCTTTTTAGACCTTAAACTTTATGACATCCCTAACACTATGGCAGACGCGGCAGAAGAGATAGCGAAACTGGGTGTAGAGATGTTTAACATCCATGCCAGTGCTGGCTCAGTGGCTATGAAAACAGTGATGGAGAGACTCTCTAGCTATGAGAAACGTCCCCTTGTTTTAGCTGTAACGGCACTCACTTCTTTTGATGAAGCAAACTTCAAAGAGGTATATGAAAAAGGCATTGATGCTAAAGCAGAGCAGTTTGCTAAGATGAGTTATGAAAATGGCTTAGATGGTGTGGTCTGTTCAACTTTTGAGAGTCGTGCCATTAAAAATGCAACCTCAAATGATTTCTTAACACTTTGCCCTGGCATACGCCCCTTTGGGGAAGATGCTGGTGATCAGCAACGTGTAGCTACTTTAGAGTTGGCAGCGAAAGAGGGTGTAGACTATCCTGTGGTGGGAAGACCTGTCTATAAAGATAAGAACCCTGAAGCCAAAGTGGCACAAATGCTTAAGGTAATGGCTGCTTTGTAATTAGAAGATTATCTTTTAATCTCTTTTTTGGTTTTAGTCATCTCTACAGCATTGTCCATACCTTGCATCATGAGGTACATACCTGTAGCAAAAAGTGCTAAAACAATGAGTGGTGCAAGCTTCTGAAACATAATCAAATCCTAATATTTTAATAATTTTTTAAATTTATAGCATATTTTACTCTAAAAAAGACAATAAAATGAGTATTATATGTTAAAATATAATAAATAGCTAAAAATAATTTAACAATAAAGAGGGTACATGTCAGATAAAAATGCAAACAACGTAGATCAAATCAGAGATTTAATCTTTGGAAATCAGATAAAAGATTTTGAAGCACAGTTTAACCAACTCAACGACACGCTAACTGTGATGGAAAACAAAATGACAAAAGCGTTTAATGAGTCTCATACAAAACTACAAAAAGAGACAGAGCGTTCGTTAGAAGTGCTTGAAAAAAAGATAGATAATCTTTCAACGTCCACTCAAAGAGAAAGAACAAAACTTAAAGAACTTATAGATTCTACAGATGAAAACCTACATGAACAAATGACAAACCAAAAAGATGAGTTTGCCACAAAACTTAAAATATTTAAAGAAAATGTAGCAGATGATAACAAAAAAATGTCTGAAAACATGAAAACAATGCAAAATGAGATACAAGCAACACTTCAAAAAGGTCTTGCAGGTCTTTCTGATGAGAAACTTTCGCGTGACTCTATGGCACAAATGCTCTTAGATGTAGCAATGAAGATACAAGGTACAGATGTCAATGCGATGTTAGCACAAGGCACTAAGACTGAAAAATAGTCCCACAGAGTTAGATCAGTTAAAAGAACTTCTTTTATCTGAAGAACTCGAAAAATTTGAAAAACTAACATCAAAAGTTGATAAACTTGACTTTGAGGCAAGTGATGATGCAACCATCATGAAACGTGTAACACCTGCCATATCTAAAGGTATCGCAGAAAATAAAGAGACGATGATTGACGCACTCTATCCTATCATGGGTGGTATGATATCGAAGTATGTCACGCAAGCCATTAAAGAACTGATGGAGACCATCAATAAAAAGATAGAGAGGGGTCTCTCTTTTGAAAACTATAAGCGTAAAGCAAAAGCAAAACTCTCTGGTGTGTCTGAGATGGAGTTACTTTTAGAAGAGAGTTCAGGTGCACTTATCTCTTCTTTGTTTGTGATACATAAAGAGAGTTCGTTACTCATAGCTGAAGCGAATTTAGAAAACAAAGAGATAAATGATGCTCATATGGTGGCTTCTATGGCATCTGCAATTAAAGATTTCATCAATGACTGGGTAAAAAACAGTGAAACAAAAAATGAAGTACAGATATTAAGTTATGGAAATGCAACACTCTACATAGAGAGTGCAGGTTCAGTCTATATTATTGCATTTTTAGATGCTGAACCAGACTATGAACAGCGTACAGATATCAATGAGTTTTTTGCAAAAATTGTCAAAGAATATGCACCTTTTTTCCAAAAATTTGATGGTGATGATAGCAGCAATGAGATTGTAACACTTTCCATGAAAATGGAAGATTATCTTTATAAACAAATCCCCCTAAGTAAAGAAGAGAAGAAAAATCCTGCCAAAATGATTTTAGTGCTACTTGCTTTGTTGCTTTTAGGATATGGTACGTATCTGTTTAATGGGTGGTATATTAAAAATAGTTTGGAAAATACCGTCTATGCTCAAACAGGAGAGCAGATAAACATTAGTGATGAGGGTGCTACGTATGTACTTAGTGGGCAAGTTACCTCTACAGATGTCATTTATGAGATAGAAGAACTTATGAAAAGGCAAACAAAAAAAACAATCAATAATAAGCTTCTTGTACCGATGCGTTATATCGATAAGCGTTTACAAAAAGAAAAAGAATCTAGTGAAGCGTCTGTAGAAAAATTAGAGAGTAAATTGGCATCTTTAGAAAGTGGTTTTGAAAAATCTATAAATGGTTTACAAGAGAAGATTTTTCTGTTAACCCAAGAGTTACAAGGATCAGATAAACGATTAAAAGTATTGCTTAAAGATACGACAGATGAAATTACAGTCTTAAAAGAAGAAAAAGCGAGATTAAACAGGGTACTTGAAATTAAAAATGAGATTTTTACCCGTCTTGATCATTCATTTTCAAAAAGTCCATACTATAATAAAGAAGAGCATACTTTAGATTTTAGAAAATTAGAAGTATTTATTGCAAGTGAAGCACTCTATAAAAAAGAGGCTATACAAGTGATTGCAGAGGCTTTTACAAAATATATGACGATATTGGTTCAATATAAAGAGTATATACGTTCTATCATCATAGAAGGGCACTCCGATAGTACAGGGCTGGAAGAAGATAATGTAGCACTTTCGCACAAGCGTGCATTGGCTGTAAAATATTATCTTGAAAGGTTAAATATAGTAAAACAGTATCATATGAAGCCTTTTATGAAAATAGAAGCATATGGAAGTGCTAGAGCTATAGAGGTAGATGGTATTGAAAATAAAAAAGCATCTAGGCGTATAAAAATAAAATTTGAACTCAAAGAGAGCCAAATAATAAATAATTTAAGGAAAATAATAAATGATTAGAAAAAAAATACTTCTACTGGGTGATTTCTCTGTAGGAAAGACAAGTTTAGTAAGAAGATATGTAGATGGTGCATTTGATGATAAATATTTAACAACCATTGGTGTAAAAATCTCTAAAAAGTTACTTACTCTAAACGGTGAAGAGTATGAGATGCTTATTTGGGATGTTGAAGGTTCAACGCCTAGTAAAAAAATATCTTTAGGTTATTACCGAGGAGCGAGTGGGGCTATCTTTGTTACAGATGTTAATCGACAAGAGACATTAGATAGTTTGGCTGATCACAAAGAGATATTTTTAAATGAAAATCCAGATGCAGCATATGTTGTAGCTTACAATAAAGCAGATATGTTAAGTGAGGTAGCTAAAGAGAAAATAGAGCTAAAGGATGATACTTTTTTAACCTCTGCAAAAGATGATAATAATGTAGAAGCATTGTTCATACGACTGATGGAAAAAATGGTGTTATGAAAAATATACAAATTATACTAAATGCTATTTTATCGAAAGATATTTTTGAGTATCTTACTTTTGATCAGAACTTTGAAGTAGTAGATAGCTCTGCAGGATTAGTGAAATATTTAGAGAAAAGTCCAAAAGTCGGTAGTGATATTTTAGATTTTTTACCTGAACTTGTAGGCTCTGAAGAAGAGATACAAGAGATATTTTCTAAACCTCATTTAAATTATGTTTTAGAGTCAGTCTATAAAAATGATTATTATGTCAATATTTCTATAGAACACTATGATGTAGATAGATTACTTGTGTTGATACATGATATAACAGATGTTACACTTACACAGCAACAACTTTTACAATATAGCAATGAATCAATTCTTATTAACAATACATTGCAAAATATACTAGATAGTCAAAATGCTCTTTTATTTGTAACACATAATAATATAATAACCTATACAAATGAACAGTTTATGCACTATTTTGGTGTAAAAAGAATGAAAGATTTACAAAGAAAGAATTTAAAAATCTATGAATATTTTGACAGTTCTTTAAAAAGTTATGAAGCTCTTTATGAGCGTGTTAACAGTAAAGAAGAGTATATTGTTATCAATAAAGACACTTTTATCTTACAAGCAACAATAGTGGAGTCTAGCCATACATTATTTACTTTAACAAAAGTGACTAAACTTTCAAATGAGATGCAACAAGATACCCTTACGGGTGCATATAAAAAAAGTTATTTTAACACCCAGCTAAAAAGACTAATCAACAATAAAGAAGAGGGTATCGTAGTGGTTTTAGATTTAGATGATTTTAAATTAATCAATGATACTTATGGACATCAAGCAGGTGATGATATATTAAAAGCGTTTGTAAAGTTAATACAAGACAATATACGAGGAAATGATATTTTTGCTAGATGGGGTGGAGAAGAGTTTCTTTTATTGTTAGAACATACAAATATAGAACATGCTCTAAAAAAATTAGAAAGTTTAAGAACTATTATTGATAGATATACATTTAAACATGTAGGGCATATGACAGCTAGTTTTGGAGTAGCATGCAAAGAGGAAGATGATGATATGCACTCTCTATTGCAACGGGCAGATCAAGCACTTTATCAGGCAAAAGACAAGGGAAAAAACTGCATCGTTTTTAAAAAGGCTTAAAAGCTTAAAAAAAAGTTATTTTAAGCTTTTATTTAAGCCAATTGCATTATAATCTCACCCACAAAACACTTGGAGAGTTGGGAGAGCTGGTTTAATCCGCGCCCCTGCTAAGGGTGTGTACCTTCACGGGTACCGAGGGTTCGAATCCCTCACTCTCCGCCACTTATTAATCTTCATTCTTATATAAATTTAAATTATTACTTCTTAGTGTATTTAACATGGTAGCTGTATAGGTACATAAGAAATCTTTGCCAATACTTCATCACTCTCATCTTTTAAAGGTGCAAGTGTATTTTTTCTTCTAAGAAGAAATGCTAGTTCACTTTTGTTTAGGTCAATATATTTATCTTGTATCTGTGTTAAACAGTCACATAGTGAGTTTGATATGAGCGTTTTATATATTTCAATATATCTTTCTAATTTTGTTATTTCTTTGTTTAGTTCATAACGTGTCATAAATATCCTTTATTGTTAACCACAGTATAGAAAAAGTACAATCACAAGGTAAGGTCATATTGAAGATATTTTTTTTTATGATATGACTAGTTTTATCTCTTAGTTATAATCTATAAATAGATATGATTTAGGTATTACTATTTAGAGGAAAAATAATGAAAAAATTGCAGTATGTATTAGGTTTAGGGGTTTCAATGGTATTGGTAGGGTGTATGAATACACCTACAGTCTCTAACTCAAAGATGCAAACAGTAAAACTTGCAGATGGAAAAAGCTATAGTGTTCCTGCAGGTTCAGTCTATACAAAAGCAGCAGTTACTCCACAAGCTATACAGTTTTACAAGGTGATGGGAGTGAGTAATTGTAAAAATGGAGATATTACATGGGAAGACCCAAGTATCGCCAATAAAATTAATAAAATAATGCGTGGTGGTACAAAACAAGAGGGAATAACGATGTATGTTGAAGCTGCAAAAGCAGGGACGATAGGGTGTGCTAGCCCACTTTAAATAAAAGAGACTTTCTCTTTTATTCTTCAGTAGGAATGTAGTATGTCATCGTACTACGACCAAACTTCTTACGCTTTTTTAATGTCAGTTTTCCTATGTGCTTAGGCATATCAAGGTTTGACATATGTTCTACGATGACCATCTCACATACTTCAGGTGCTATGGTCTCTATAAGTGCTATGGTTTTGTCATAGACATCATCCATGCCATCTCTTGTGGCAAAAGGTGGGTCGAAATAGAAGTAGGTCTTTTCTTTTGATTTTTTTACCATACTGTAGACTGTTTCAAACTTTTCAAAACTGTCTCCATAAAAGAGGTGAGACTTTGAGGGAGCTATGTTTTTAACATTTTTTTCTAAACAGTAAAATGCGGTTTTGTTGTATTCCATAAAATAGGCTTGTCCTGCACCACGGCTGAGTGCTTCAAGTCCTATAGAACCTGAACCTGAAAAGACTTCTACAAAGTTCTTATCGATGATGTCAAACTGTAAAGTATTAAAAAGGGATTCTTTCAAGATACCTTTTGAACTTCGCGTTGTAAAGATGTCGGGTATCTCTACCTTTTTACCTTTATACTCTCCTGCGGTGATGGTGGTTGTAAATATTTTAATTTTTTCTTTATGCTTCATAGCTGTATTTTATCTAAAACACTCAAAAATTTACGATAGTCTTAAGTGTATGAATAAGTTTACTCTTTTCGCGTACATCTCTTCTCTCTTTACCTGGTTCTGTAGTTGTGATAATCGTACGACCTGTAATGTGCTTCGTTCGGTCTTTTTTACGTATGCCCCAATAGGTATGCATAATGACAGGTTCACCCTTGTATTGACCCAAATAAAGCACGATATGACCAGGTACGTAGAGTAGAGAACGAAAAGGTTCAGCCTCTTTGATGATTTTCTTTTTCTTTTTTACTTTGCTAAGACCTTTTATAGTGATGCTAGAGCCATCTTTTGCCTGTTTAGAGGAGTTACGACGTAAGAAGATACCAAAAGGTCCTAAAAAGTCTCTCGTGGTTGCAGAACAGTCTCTACACTCATAACTGCCACCCCAACCATAAGGCTCACCATAAAACTCACGTGCGAGCATTGCCACATTATGTGGCGTGAAAGGTAGGGGCTTTTTTGCAATGATATTTGGCTTTGTAGCGATAACTTTTTCTATATGGGCATGTCCTTTTTTATCTCGAGAAGCCACTAAATAGTGTTTACCATCTTTATCAATAGGAAAGAGTGCTCCTAGCTTTACAAGTGAAATATCTTTTTTATCATTAAAAAGTCTTAAGTTATCTTTGATGACCATGGCATAATGATTATTTTTAAAGATATTAATAAAAGAGGAGTTAACCAAAGCCAAATCAGAAGTTTTAATCCATCCAAAAGAGTAGGAAGCTTGTACAAATGCCCAACGCTTGTCTTTTGAGAAATGGGAGATTAAAAGAGGTATGTTTATATGTAGTGCAGAGTTTTGATTGTAATCAAAGGGGAAACCCTCGCCTGTTTTTTTAGGGTCTCTATAGTAAGACGTTGAAGTGGGGAGTGCTTTCACATCAGTACGACGAATAGTGATAGCCTTATATTTTTTAGTATTAATTTGCTCATACTGGGCATTCTCTATCCATTTAGTGTACGTAGTAGCCTGTATAACAGAGCCTTTAGCCCTGTAGATAGGTTTTTTAGTAATGAAACGTATCTCCCAACCAAAATCCTCTATGGGTATATCAAGTTTGGAAAGACTCCATGGTTTAAAGTATTTTTTATTAAATTCTTTGTCTAGTTTAGCCTGTTTATTTTTAGAAAAAGGTTTGATTTGTGAAGCATAGTATGCAGGGTTTTGAGGAATGTTTCTCATGTCTGCTACCTTGCCTTTTGGCATATGGTCTATCTTACTTTTGACACGTTTACTCTCTTTAAGTACGTAAGCAGCATCAAGTGTGCTAAAGGAGAGTAGCAGTAACAAAGAGAGGGTTAGTTTTTTATACATCAATAGTTCTTTAATATAGTATTTTACAAATGATAAACTACTTTGGTTAATGATTGGTGTATTTTATAGTTTTTGTGAGAAGTTTGTGACGTATTGTGATTGTATTACCCCAAAAAATAAAAGGGAAAGAGGGGTAATACAGGTTGATTGCGTCAACAAGCGGATTATGTCAAAAAAGTGTTAATTAAGTGTTAAATCTCTTTGCCTATTTCTTTCTTTTTTTTGTTTTTTCTGATTTCTCTTCTTTTACTGAACGTATCCATAGCCAATTAAGAAGTAGATAGATAAGCCATGATACGAAGAGAGAATAAAAAGCTGTTCCGACATAAAGTGGCAAAAATATATCACTCATATGACTTGAAAACCACTCTAAGGTTAGTTCTATATCACCTAAACCCTCTTTACCAAGTATCATATTACCTGTGAGGTACTCCATATAGTACATGAATGGCATAGTAAAAGGGTTAGAGAGCCAAACCATGGCAATGGCAATAGGTACATTAAACCGTATAAAGGGTGTCGTTGCTACCACGGCTAACATCTGCATAGGCATAGGGATAAATCCCCAAAATAGCCCAACAAATACGCCTTTGGTTACCATTCTTCTGTTGATGTTAAAATAGGCACGAGGGAGGTTGTACTTTTCTAAAAATGTATCTAATTTTCCTTTGTTAGAGGCTTTTTTTCTAAAAAATTTACGTATCATTCATATCCATGCTATCATTTATTATTTGCATAAGTGTAATACTACAAGGCTTTAAATCCCCTTTTTATCAACATTTGTGTAAAATACGCGTACTAAAAACTACTAAAGGTGCGACATAATGAGCGGATATATGATTTTTTCTGGCACATCAAACCCTGAACTCTCTGAAGAGATAGCAAAATACTTAGAACAACCTCTCTCTTTAGCCACTATTAAACGTTTTTCCGATGGTGAAATTTCTGTTCAAATCGCTGAATCTGTACGTGGAAAAGATGTTTTCATCGTACAACCCACCTCTGCCCCTGCCAATGATAACCTTATGGAACTGCTTATTATGACAGATGCATTAAAACGTTCATCTGCTAAGTCTATTACGGCAGTTGTGCCTTATTATGGTTACGCAAGACAAGACAGAAAAGCAGCACCACGTGTGCCTATCTCTGCTAAACTTGTTGCAAACCTTATGGAATCAGCAGGTATTACGCGTATGGTGACTGTTGACCTGCATGCCTCACAGATACAAGGTTTCTTTGACATCCCTGTAGACAACCTTTATGGTGCGATATTATTTATCGACTATATTAAAGCAAAAAACTTTAAAAACCCTGTGATTGCTTCTCCTGACATTGGTGGTGTGGCACGTGCTAGATATTTTGCTAAAAAACTTGGTTTAGATATGGTTATCGTAGATAAACGCCGTGAAAAAGCGAACGAATCAGAAGTGATGAATGTTATAGGTGATGTAGCTGGTAAAGATGTTATTCTCATAGATGACATGGTAGATACTGCGGGTACCATGGTCAAAGGTGCAGCTGCACTTAAAGCATTAGGTGCTACTTCAGTGATGGCATGTTGTACACACCCTGTACTCTCTGGTCCTGCCTATGAACGTCTTCAAGCAGGAGACCTTGATGAGTTAGTTGTGGCAAACACGATTCCTATGGAACACAAATGTGACAAGATAAAGATGCTTTCAACTGCCTCAATGCTTGGTGAAGTCATCAGAAGAGTACATAACAATGAGAGTGTAAACTCTTTATTTGAATCAAATACATAAGCGTTAAAAGTAATTTACATTAGGAAACAAATTGGCAAATAAAGTACCACAAAAGAACATACGTAACTTTTCTATCATCGCACATATCGACCACGGTAAGTCTACACTTGCAGACCGTATCATACAAGAATGTGGGGCGGTAAGCGACAGACAAATGTCTGCACAAGTTATGGACACGATGGACATCGAAAAAGAGCGTGGTATCACCATTAAGGCACAGTCTGTGCGTTTGGACTATGTAAAAGATGGTGAGCCGTACATTCTTAACCTTATTGACACCCCAGGGCATGTTGACTTCTCTTATGAAGTGAGCCGTTCTTTAGCTTCTTCAGACGGTGCTCTTCTCATCGTAGATGCTGCACAAGGTGTAGAAGCACAGACTATTGCTAATGTTTACATTGCCATAGAAAATGACCTTGAGTTGTTACCAGTAGTAAACAAGATAGACCTCCCAGCCTCAGACCCAGACCGCGTACTCACAGAACTTGAAGAAGCCATAGGCATAGATGCTACCGAACATAACCTTGTCTCAGCCAAAACAGGCGTAGGGGTAGCAGAGTTAGTAGATAGCATCGTAGCACGCATCCCTGCACCTGTGGGTGATTCAGATGCTCCTCTCAAAGCACTTATTTATGACTCATGGTTTGACAACTATCTAGGAGCACTTGCACTTGTACGTGTTTTTGATGGACAAATCACCAAAGGACAAATGGCAAAAGTGATGGGTACAAAAGATGAACATCAAGTGCTTAATCTTATGTACCCAAATCCTATTGCTCCAGTTAAAACCAATGAAATACGTACAGGCGAGATTGGTATCGTGGTGATGGGGCTTAAAACAGTTGATTCTCTTAAAGTTGGAGATACTATTACGGATAGTAAAAATCCTACAGCTGAGGCGATTGATGGGTTTGAACCTGCTAAACCTTTTGTATTTGCAGGTATTTATACGATAGATACAGATAGATTTGAAGACTTACGTGACGCACTTAATAAATTAAAACTGAATGATTCTTCTTTAAGTTTTGAACCAGAGAGTTCTATGGCACTTGGTTCTGGATTTAGAACTGGTTTTCTTGGTATGCTTCACATGGAAGTGATAAAAGAACGTTTAGAACGTGAATTTAACCTTGAACTCATCGCTACAGCACCAACAGTTGTCTATAAAGTAGAACAGACCAATGGTGAGGAGATTGTCATTCAAAACCCTTCTGAACTTCCAGAACCTCAAAAAATAGATAAGATTTTTGAGCCTTATGTCAAAGCAACTATCTTAACACCACAAGAGTACTTAGGTAACCTTATTAAGTTACTCAACGACCGTCGTGGTGTACAAATAAAGATGGACTACTTAAACGAAACACGTGTTCTTTTGGAGTATGACATTCCTATGAATGAGATAGTGATGGACTTTTACGATAAGTTAAAGTCTATTACCAAAGGGTATGCAAGTTTTGACTATGAACCAGTAGGGTTTAGAGAGGGTGACCTTGTTAAACTAGACATCCGTGTAGCAGGTGATGTGGTAGATTCACTTTCTATCATCGTACCTCGAGACAAGGCACGAACTCGTGGTCTTGCATTTGTGGCACAACTTAAAGAGCTTATACCTAGAC
>Ga0256834_1002082_pt1 | contig 12936 bp, 10 predicted proteins | sample 4281140metaG_FD_190536 | JGI IMG/M metagenome (GOLD analysis project Ga0256834, IMG submission 190536) | Hydrothermal vent microbial communities from East Pacific Rise, Pacific Ocean - 4281-140 | ecosystem: Environmental > Aquatic > Marine > Hydrothermal vents | place: Pacific Ocean: East... | reverse complement strand
AAATTTAATAACAAGAATTTTATAATGGTTTTAAATCTTTTTTGTTTGTAGAAATTTCGTAAAGATTTGTAGAGGTAAAAAAGAAAAATTAATGAAAAGACCCCTTTTCCAATATCAGTATTGAGTGTTCTGTCAAAAAGCACAAAAATAATAAGAAGTATAAAGAACACAGTCTGTACATTAAAAACAAAGACCAAATGCTCTGTATAATTCTTTTTACCTCTAATATACAACAGTGAAAGAAACAAAGTAAAAATAGGGAGCATAAAGAATAATGTTATTGATATTTTAGAAACAATACGGTCATAATATGATTTTCTAAAATTGGGTTCGTTTTTAAATGTATTAAAATCTTGGGCTTTTGTATAATAGAAAATATTCCATTTTGTTTTTTTTTGCCCCATGTCTTCAAGTGCTTCTAAAGCTGAAGTGTTAGGGTGTTTTTCGTTATACTTTGTAAATACGACCATCTTTTTGTCAATTTTTTGATCATGAGTGTTTTTCAATAACTCCTTTTCAACTGAAAATTTTGTTGCTGCAGGTAATAAATAGTTTACATTTTTAGATTTGAAAGTTGTTTTTAAATGTTCAATGGCACCCTGTTTCAATTCTAGAAAATGTTCTTTTTCTCCCCAGTTGCTTAATTTTTCTTTTTTTGATAAATTTGAAATAAATGACAGGGTGGGTTTGTAAAGGAGGTTAAATACAGAATCTTTTTGTTTTGCTGTAAAAGATTCGTTATTTAATAGTTTTAAAATAGTTTTAGAACGGAGTATAGAATCTATATAACTGTTGGTTTTTTGTTTGTCTAATTCTAGAATTGTAATAGTGTCTTTGAAGTCCATCATAAACCCTTTTTCAAAGGCATTTACAGGAGCGTTTTCTACTTCTTTATTACCATCATCTATTCTATATCCGTCCAATACAGAAAACAACCCTTGTAATAAGAAAAAAACAATAGATACATGAAGGTATAGTTGAAACGGGTTTACATATCGCCTTCGTTTACCTTTAATATAATCTTTTGATACTTTAGCTGGTTTAAAGAGTAAAGGAACAAAAGTGTTGAAAAAACGAGTATCAAATGAAAAGAAACCAGAAAAGAATTCAGAGACAAATTGTTTAATACTTAAGGGTAGTTCGTCATTTACCTGTCCGCAATTTGAGCAGAAATTGTCTTTGTCAGAAATAGGTTGCTTACAATTTAAGCATTCTATACCTCTTTTGTTTTGTCTAAATCGGGTTGTTGATTTCACTTTTTAATTGGCTCTAAGCTGATAAAAGTAAAGAATTATATTGAATTGCTATCAAAAGAGAAGGTAATAAATTTGTGTCAATTCGAAATTGCAGGAACTGTCAATTGAAAAGTGGGAATATGTACTTTAAAATTTTTGGTAGTTGTAAAGTTTATCATATTGTAATGCCCTTTCATTGATCCTGTAGGAGAAGAAAGGTTGCAATACGATCTGTATGTATAACTCATTTTAGGAGCAATAATTGGTTTTTTTCCAATAACGCCCTCTCCTTCAATAATTTCAATATTTTTTAGAGCGTCAAAAATTTTCCAATGCCTATCGGTCAATTGTACAGAATCATTACTTTGATTTTCAATGGTAATACTATAACTAAAAGAAAAGCACAACTTGTTATTTTGATGACAGACGCCTTCAAAATTTGTCTCTACAGAAATTTTAATTCCATTTGTTACTTGTTGAACCATTTTGTACAGTAAAATATTAAAGCAAAGATATGTTTTTTTATCTTTTAATCATGTTATTCAATACATTAGATGTTCTAATTGTAATTTAGTTGCGTAAATTTTCTGAATTTGCATGTCCGTACCCAATTACTTGGTCATATCTGCTACCAGTGGGCTTGTAATAGACCAATACATAGTAATCATTTTCAGTTTGGTAAAAAGAACCTTCAATAGCACGATTATTTATTTCTTTTTTAGCATTAGCAGTTACATAGCTGTAATTGTAAAAACCCTGTTTTAACAATAGTGTACAAGTGTAGATTTTATAGTCTTCATTGTAAATCATTTTATTTTCATCATTCAATTGCCAATCATTAAAATCACCATAGACATAAATAGCATCTTCGCTAATATCCGTTAAGGCCTCTAACGCAAAATGGACTTGAGAATAATCAGCCTCTGTTGCACTAATATCGCTATCTATAGTTCTAATGACAAAGTTACCATTAACATCAGGGTAAAATGTGTAGGTTTTGTTTTTACGCATCTCATCAGTGTATAAATAGGTTTGAAAAAGACCATCAAGTCTTGTTTTAGCTATGTTATTGGTGGCATTCCTTATTTCTTTGGTGTCAAAAAACAAGTATTCGTTACCAGCCCAAAAAGAAACTTTATCAGAATATTTATAGAGAAGTTGGTTGCCTTTGTAAAATTGAGGTTTTATATTTTTGATTGCGGTATTCCAATCGTTATTCTGATAGACAACTACATTAATTTCTTGACTTGGATTGTTGATACGTAAATCAGGGTGATTGATTGAAAACTCAATATTGTGTTTAGAGCTTATGTAAGAAATATCTCTGCTCTTGTGTACGCTTATACCAACAGTAACTTTAGGTTGATAGACTATAAAAGGCCTAGTAAAAATAATCTCATCATCTTGGTTTGTAATGGTAATTAAGTAATTTCCACTTAATTTGATAATAGTTTTCTCATTTGGTATTTGTAGTTTGTGGTAAGTATAGGGTTGTATAGTGTTAAAAGAATTTTCATAATCTCTAATCCAATCAGAATTATAACCATTTATATATTCTGTGGCAATTAGTTTTGAAGCTTTCCAATTATAATCGTAATGTTCAATTTTGTAAGTATATTCTTCTTGACTATCGCTTAAATCATCAAATTCTAAAATTAGTGGTTCTCCTAATTTAATGATTGGTGAAAAATTATTTGTTAATCTTGATCGTAATACAACTGTTTTTATGTAGGGTGGTGGGTCAACAATGACTTCACTCTGAGCATTGCTGATACTGCAAATAAAAAGGATAAATAGTGAGAAAATAGACTTGTACATTTGTGTTTTTTGTTATTTAAAAGCAAAAGATATACCAAAATTAATGAAAATCAGTTTACTATGTGTAAAGTGTAAAAATAAGTAGAAATAATTTAATTATTTAGAATCGCTATAAATAAGTATTTATCTTAAATAAAAGCGAATAACAAATACAAAAGTTTTAAATTTGCACCGTTTTTTAGAGACAATAAATCCAAATCTTAATTTATGTCACAAGACATTCGTATTAAAAAAGGCTTAGATATTAAACTTATTGGCGAAGCAAGTCAAACGACAACGCCACTTTCTATAAGTAGTATTTATGCTGTAAATCCTGATAATTTTCACAAAATTACACCCAAGCTCTTAGTAAAAGTTGGAGCTAAATTAAAAGCAGGAGACGCATTATTTCATGCAAAATCAAACGATAAAATTTTATTTCCTTCTCCAGTAAGTGGTGAACTTATTGAAATTGTGAGAGGGGAGAAGCGTAAAGTATTAGAACTAAAAATAGCAGCAGATAAAACTCAATCGTATCATGATTTTGGTAAGAGTGATGTCAATAATATGTCTGCTGAAGATGTGAAGACAAAATTATTAGCATCGGGTTGTTGGCCGTTTATTAAAAGACGTCCCTATGATGTAATTGCGAACCCTGAAGAAGCACCAAAAGCAATTTTTATTTCAGGCTATGCGAGTGCTCCTTTAGCAACTGATTACGATTATGTATTGAAAGGCAAAGAGGCTGAATTGCAAGCGGCAATTACTGCATTAACAAAATTAACGACTGGTAAAGTTCATATAAGTGTTGGTAAAAATGCTATCTCACCATTAGCAAATGTAACAGGAGCGGCAATACATAAAGTTTCTGGGCCTCATCCTAGTGGAAACGTAGGTACTCAAATTGCAAAAATTGACCCCATCAATAAGGGTGAAGTTGTTTGGGTGGTAACACCACAAGATTTAGTAGTGATAGGTGAGTTATTACTTACAGGAAAATTCAATATTAAAAGAACTATTGCTTTAACAGGAGCTCAATTTATTAAAACAGGTTATGTTGAAGTGATTGCAGGGACAAGTATTGCAGATATAGTCGCTGAAAATTTAGAAGGTAATACTAGAATTATAAGTGGTAATGTACTTTCGGGTACACAGGTTACTCAAGAAGGTAGTATAGGGTATTATGACAATCAAATTACTGCCATTCCAGAAGGAGACGATTATGACTTCTTTGGATGGGCAAAACCAATTTTCAATAAAATATCTTCATCAAGAGCATTGACATTTTCATGGTTGTTTCCTAATAAAAAATTCAATTTAAATACAAATACCAATGGTGAACACAGGGCGTTTGTGGTTACTGGTGGTTATGAAGAGGTATTTCCTTTAGATATTTATCCGATGCAAATCTTAAAAGCGTGTATGTATAAAGATTTAGATGAAATGGAAGCATTAGGAATGTATGAAGTAGCACCAGAAGATTTTGCATTGACAGAATTTGTATGTGTTTCTAAACAGCCACATCAAAAGATTATTAGAGAAGGTTTAGATTTAATGATAGAAGAAATAGGTTAAAAAAATAACAATGGGTTTAAAACAAAACTTACACAAATTAAAAGAGAAGTATGAGGGTACAAAAGCTGCTCCAGCTTTTAATGCATTGCATACTTTTTTATATACGCCAAACGATACAACGCATAACGGTACACATATTAAAGCTGTAGACGATTTAAAGCGGACAATGAATACCGTGATTTTGGCATTAATTCCCTTAGTTATTTTTGGAATGTTCAATGCAGGTTACCAGCATCATTTAGCATTTGGTGATATTCAAGCGGTAACTGGAGGGTTTTTTAGTTCAGAATTTTGGACATTAGACAACTTTATGATTGGTTTTTGGAAAATTTTACCCTTAATTATTATCTCTTATGGAGTTGGGCTTGGTGTTGAATTTATTTTTGCAATTATCAAAGGGCATGAAGTTGAAGAAGGGTATTTAGTAACAGGTATGTTAGTACCTTTAATTGTACCTATTGACATTCCTTTATGGATGCTATCCGTTGCTGTAATTTTTGGTGTAGTCATTGGTAAAGAAGTGTTTGGTGGTACGGGTATGAATATTTTAAACCCTGCATTAACCATTAGAGCCTTTCTATTCTTTGCCTATCCAACTTGGATGTCAGGTGATAAAGTTTGGGTAAATGGTGCAGTAGAAAGATCAAATGAAATTATAGCAGGAGCAAAAGTAGATGCCATTTCTGGAGAAACACTTTTAGGAACCCTAGCACAAGGTAAAGAAGTAGTGTACTCTGTTTGGGATATGTTCTACGGTTTTATTCCAGGTTCAGTAGGCGAAACATCAACTTTATTGATTTTATTAGGAGGTCTCTTTTTAATATTCTCAAAAATTGGAAGCTGGCGTATTATGCTAAGTGCAACGTTGGGAGCTTTGGCAATGGGGCTTATCTTTAATGGTATTGCTGATGCAGGTTGGATTGCTGAAGGAAGTAAATTTTATACTTTAATGAGTACTACTTTTTGGCATCATTTATTAATTGGTGGTTTTGCTTTTGGTGTAGTCTATATGGCGACTGACCCAGTAACAGCATCACAAACCAATAAAGGAAAATGGATTTATGGATTCTTAATTGGTTTTATGTCTATTATGATTCGTGTTTTCAATCCCGCATATCCAGAAGGTGTAATGTTAGCTATTCTATTGATGAATGTATTTGCACCAACGATTGACCATTATGTAGTTCAAGGCAATGTAAAGAAAAGATTAAAACGTATAAAAGTTAAAACAACTTAAAATCTCTGTGAATCTCTGTGTGTCCTCTATGATACGCTGTGTAAGAACAAAATAAAAATGGAAAAAAGAACAGATAAAAATTCATATACCATCCTATTTGCTATCGGAATGGTATTGGTAGTAGGTTCATTACTGGCATTTGCTGCGGCATCACTAAAACCTAAAATAGACGAAAATAGACGTATAGAAAAACAACAAAATATTCTTTACGCAATGGGTGTTAATAATAATGAAGAAGGAAGTGTAGCTTTTATTTCTACAGATGTGGTAGCAGATGAATTTACAAAGTATATTAAAAAACAGATTATCATTCAAGGAGATAAAGTAACCGAAGATGCCAATGCCTATTTAATTGATATCAAAAAAGAGCAAACAGCAGCTAAAACAGCTTCTTATCAAAGAAGATTACCGTTGTTTATTGGTGAAAAAGACAGCAAAACATTTTATATAGCACCTATTAGAGGAAAAGGTTTGTGGGATGCCATTTGGGCTTATGTGGCTATGGATAAAGACATGGTTGTACAAGGTGTGTTTTTTGATCATACAGGAGAAACAGCTGGTCTAGGAGCAAACATCAATAAACGCTTTTTTATGGATGATTTTATTGGAGAGCATTTATTAAGTAATGGTGTTTTTAAAGGAATTAAAGTTGCTAAAGGAAATGCAGACCCTCTAAATAAAGATAAAACAGATCATGAAATTGATGCTATAGCTGGAGCAACCATTACTGGTGATGGTGTTTCTGCAATGTTAAGATCTGAATTGAAATTATACGTACCGTATTTTAAAACTTTAAAAACAAATTAAATCTATGGGACTTTTATCAAAAAAAGACGCACAGTTAATCACAGACCCGTTAACGGATAACAATCCTGTTACCATTCAAGTATTAGGTATCTGTTCTGCTTTGGCAATTACAGCAGAGCTTGAAGCTTCTTTAGTGATGGCAATTTCAGTATTGTTTGTACTGTCAATAGGTAATGTGGTTATCTCATTGATGCGGAATATCATTCCTTCAAAAATTAGAATTATTGTACAATTGATTGTTGTTGCAGCTTTAGTAATTGTAGTTGATTTGGTACTGAAAGCCTTTGCTTATGAGTTGAGTAAAACCTTATCGGTTTTTGTAGGTCTAATTATAACCAACTGTATTATCATGGGGCGTTTTGAAGCGTTTGCTTTGGCAAATGGGCCTTGGAAAGCTTTTCTTGACGGTATAGGTAACTCTTTGGGTTACGGAGTCATCTTAATCATAGTAGGTTTTTTTAGAGAATTATTAGGCTCTGGTACTTTGTTTGGTATTCCAGTTTTAGGAGATCCAATAGCAAAAACAGGCTTATATAGTATCGGTTATGAAAATAACGGATTTATAATTATGCCCCCAATGGCATTGATTGTATTAGGAATTATTATTTGGATACAACGTAGTAGAAACGAAGCATTAATAGAAGAACATTAGACGTAGAGCGTCATTCTGAATTTATTTCAGGATCTCACAATAAAAAAAAATGGAACATTTAGAATTATTTTTCAAATCAATCTTTATAGACAACATGGTATTTGCCACGTTCTTAGGAATGTGTTCTTACCTAGCTGTATCTAAAAAAGTAACCACAGCAGTAGGTTTAGGTGCTGCAGTAATCTTTGTATTGGCAATAACAGTACCTTTAAACTGGTTGTTAGATCAATATATTTTACAACCAGGTGCTTTAACTTGGTTAGGCCAAGAATATGCAGATTATGATTTAAGTTTCTTATCATTTATCTTATTTATTGCAACTATTGCAACTATGGTACAATTGGTAGAGATTGTGGTAGAGAAATTTTCTCCATCATTATACAATTCATTAGGTATATTTTTACCTTTAATTGCGGTAAACTGTGCCATTTTAGGAGGCTCGTTATTTATGCAGTCTCGTGAAATTCCAACCATTGGTTTAGCACTTACCTATGGTGTTGGCTCAGGGATTGGATGGTTCTTAGCTATTTTAGCCATTGCTGCAATCCGTGAAAAAATTAGATATTCTAACGTTCCGCCTGCATTACGTGGACTAGGAATTACCTTTATCATTACAGGATTAATGGCAATTGGTTTTATGAGTTTTGGAGGGATGTTAACAGGCGGTGAAGAAGAGGCAGTAGCAGAAGAGAAAACAGAACAAGCAATTCAAATAGAAAAGATTAAAGTTGATGATGGAGTAAAAGAAATAGAAGCAGAAAAGACAACAGCATTAAACGAGTAATATGATATTAGCAGTAAGCACGACAGGAACAATTATTATCACTGTAATAGCATTTTTAGTTATTACGCTTTTATTGGTTGGATTATTATTAGTTGTAAAACAAAAACTAGCTCCTTCTGGACCAGTAAAAATCACCATTAATGGTGAGAAAGTTATTGAAGTAGCATCTGGTGGAAGTTTATTATCAACTTTAGGTAATGAAAAAATATTCTTACCTTCAGCTTGTGGTGGAGGTGGTACATGTATTCAATGTGAATGTCATGTAAACTCTGGTGGAGGTGAAGCTTTACCAACAGAGGTGCCTCATTTTTCTAGAAAAGAGCTGAAAGAAGGTGTTCGTTTAGCATGTCAGGTAAAAGTAAAACAAGACATGGATATTTCAATTCCAGAAGAAATTTTTGGGATTAAGAAATGGGAAGCCACAGTAGTTTCTAACTATAACGTTGCTACATTTATTAAGGAGTTTATTGTAGAAATTCCTGAAGATATGAACTATAAAGCTGGGGGTTATATCCAAATTGAAATTCCGAAGACAGAAGTTAAATATGCTGAAATGGATGTTACCGCACACCCTGAAGATCATCCAGGTGAGCCAGATAAATTCAAGGGCGATTGGGAAAAATTCAAATTGTGGCCTTTGGTGATGAAGAATACCGAGACGGTTGAAAGAGCCTACTCTATGGCTTCTTATCCTGCAGAAGGTAGAAAAATAATGTTAAATGTACGTGTTGCAACACCTCCATTTGACAGAGATAAAGGCGGCTGGATGGATGTGAATCCAGGTATTGCTTCGTCATATATTTTTAATCAAAAACCAGGAGATAAGGTAACTATTTCTGGACCTTATGGTGAGTTCTTTATCAATGATTCTGAAGCTGAAATGTTATATGTTGGTGGTGGAGCAGGTATGGCACCCATGCGTTCGCATTTATACCAATTGTTTAGAACATTAAAAACAAATCGTAAAGTAACCTATTGGTATGGAGGACGTTCTAAAGCTGAATTGTTTTACATACATTACTTTAGAGCATTAGAAAAAGATTTCCCGAATTTTAAATTCTATATCGCATTGTCTGATCCAGCTGAAGCGGATAATTGGAAAGTAAAAGAAGACATTCATGATGAAGCAGGAGACGGTTTTGTAGGTTTTATCCATCAAGTAGTGATAGATCAATACTTGTCAAAACATGAAGCTCCTGAAGATTTAGAATTGTATTTCTGTGGCCCTCCATTAATGAACAACGCAGTTCAAAAAATGGGTGAAGATTTTGGTCTAGCTGATGAGAATATTAGATTTGATGACTTTGGAGGCTAGAAAGCGGTCTGTAGAATTCATCATTAATAACAAACAAAAAACCAACACAAATAGTGTTGGTTTTTTGTTTGTTATTTGAATGCTCTTATCTAAATCTCGATTAAGTGTTAGCTCAATTGTTTAACTGGGTTATATCAATAATTTTTTATTCTTTTAAGACCATATCAATACACATTACTGAAGCGAGAATTAATAACCTGATTTTATCATCTGGAGATACCTTTTCGTCAATTTTCAACATATAATTATCAGCAGAAGTAAAAAGCTCTTTTCCAATTCCAGCCCACTTCTTACTAACATGTGCAAGTTCAGTATCGCCTTTCATAAATTTAAAATCCCAACTAGTCCATTTTCCTTTCAGAGTACATAAAATAGTATTATTAGTATCTAAAACATCAAATTTACCACCTATAGAAAAAAACTTTTGTTTAAATTTTCCAATGGGTTTGTCTTTTGCATCAAATACTTCAACTAGAGAGGTGAAAAAGGAAGTTCCTCGTTTTATAGTTAACACTTTTTGTCCGCTATTTGTTTTAATTTCAATATGAAAAGGAGTCATTCTTTTAAAGTCTGTAAATCGTAATATTTTAGAGAAGAAACTTAAATTTTCTTCTCTACAACTCATAATCATTTCATTAGTTTCAGGGTTGTAGATGTCGTAATTATTTGATGCTTTGAAGATGCCTGTGTGCTCTTTTATAAAAAATAAGTTTCGATTTAAAATAGAATTCATAAGTAAGGTAGGTTAAAAGTGAAAAGATAGTAATTACAGAGTAAACTACTTTTTACGCTAGTTTATTGTTTGTGAAACGATAAAGTAGTATAGTTAAATTCTTATCTTTGAAAAAAAACAAAAATGTTTCACAAATTTTTACTATTTAATATAACCTTATTGTTGTTAGTGAATTGCAATAGTCAAAATAAAAAAGATATGACTAAACATAAATATACCAATGCATTGATAGATGAAACGAGTCCTTATTTATTACAACATGCTCATAACCCTGTTGATTGGCATGCATGGAATGATGAAACCTTGGCTTTGGCAAAAAAAGAAAATAAGCTAATTTTAATTTCTATTGGTTATGCAGCTTGCCATTGGTGTCATGTAATGGAACATGAAAGTTTTGAAGATACTACTGTTGCTAAAATAATGAATCAGAATTTTATCAATATCAAAGTAGATAGAGAAGAAAGACCAGATGTAGACCAAGTGTATATGAACGCTGTACAATTGATGACAGGTAGAGGTGGTTGGCCTCTAAATTGTATTGCTTTACCAGACGGAAGACCCGTTTGGGGAGGTACTTATTTTCCGAAAGAAAATTGGATTAGCATTTTAGAGCAATTGGCAAAATTGTATAAAGAAACTCCTGAAAAATTAGAAGGAAATGCTGCTAAATTAACAGAAGGTGTTCAACAAGATGGTTTGGTTATATTAAATAATGATAAAAAAGAATATACATTTGAAGAGTTAGATACCATTGTTTCTAAATGGAAGCAATATATGGATACTGATTTAGGAGGTAGTGCTGGTGCTCCAAAATTCCCAATGCCAAGTAACACTCAGTTTTTATTGCGTTATGCTATCCAAAATGGAGATGAAAACATGTTAAATTATGTAAATACGACATTGACCAATATGGCTTTAGGAGGAATGTACGATCAAGTTGGGGGCGGTTTTGCTCGCTATTCTGTAGATGCCAAATGGCACATCCCTCATTTTGAAAAAATGCTTTATGACAATGGGCAACTGGTGAGTTTGTATGCCAATGCTTATTTAGTCACTAAAAACCCTTTGTACAAACAAGTTGTATATGAAACAACAGCTTTTGTAGAACGTGAATTGATGCATGAAAACGGGGCATTCTATTCTTCGCTTGACGCGGATAGCGACAATGCAGAAGGAAAACTTGAAGAAGGAGCTTTTTATGTGTGGAAAAAAGAGGAATTGCAAAAAATTATCAAAGATGATTTTAACCTTTTTGCTGATTATTACAATATCAATGATACTTTTAAATGGGAACATGAAACTTATAATTTACATAGAACAACAACAAATGAAACTATTGCTAAAAAACACGAATTAAGCGTAGATGAACTAGAAGCTAAAATTAAATCTTGGAAGAGTATGCTACTCACTGCAAGATCAAAAAAAGACAGACCAAGATTGGATGATAAAATATTAACTTCATGGAATGCTTTGATGCTTAAAGGATATATTGATGCTTATCGTGTTTTTGGTGATGATCATTTTTTGAAACGAGCATTGAAAAATGCTAATTTTATTGCAAAAGTACAGCATAAAGAAGATGGAGGTTTGTATCGTAATTTTAAGAATAAGAAAAGTTCAATCAATGCCTACATGATAGATTATGCTACGGTGATTGATGCTTTTATTAGTTTGTACGAAGTTACTTTAGATGAAAAGTGGTTGCAAAATGCTAAAAATTTAACCAATTATACTTTTGACCACTTCTATGATGATAAAAGTAATATGTTTTTCTTTACCTCAAATGAAGATAAAGGGCTCATAGCTAGAAAAATTGAAGTTGATGATGATGTGATATCATCTTCAAATTCAATTATGGCAAATAATCTATTTAAACTTGGACATTATTTTAGCAATCCTACTTATGCTAAAAATGCAAACCAAATGTTACATAATGTAAAAGGAAAGATTTCAGAATATGGTGGAAGAGCTTCTAATTGGCTATTCCTATACGCGAATTATTTGGGTGATTTCTATGAAGTAGCTATTGTTGGTGATGATGCCAAACAAAAGTTAAAAGAGATAAATCAAAAATACATTCCTAATAAATTAATTGTAGGTAGTACTACTGATAGTAAAATGCCCTTGTTAGAATATAAATATAAAAAAGGTGTAACTACAATTTATGTGTGTATTGATGGAGCTTGTCAGTTACCAGTAAATGAAACAGCAAAAGCTTTAGAACAAATGAATACAAAGTTTTAATCGAAAAGAATTCCTCTAGGCTCTGTCACGCCTTCATGTAGCCATTTCGGCGGAAGAAGGCTTTGAGGTTTCCGATTCACCTCTTCCTTGGGAGAGGTCGAAACTGCCTTTCTGCAGTTTCGGGAGAGGTAAAATACCAGATTTTGGTTTTTGATCCTAAGGTCAAAAGCTTGTGTCCATCTTGATTGGGTATGAAACCAGCGAAATACCCCTATGTCTTGCCTCGGGGATAGTTGGTTTTAAGAAATTTTTATTTAGAAGAGTAATTGTGGTATAGTATTTGTTTGTGTTCTGTTTTTTAATTAATAAAACTAACTTAAGTATTTTGAAAATGAAGAGAACAATTACCACTTTCGCACTATTAATAATAATAGCTTCTACTATTACAGCACAAAAATTAGTAAAACCAACCAATCAAGAAATTGTTACTCTAATTAAAAAATCTTTTGAAAAAGATAATAGTGGTCATGGACTCTTATTTGGACTTCCATATCGTGTTTTTAATGAACATGAGTATACTGATTTTAAAATAAATTCTATAAAAATAACTAAAGTTG
>Ga0256834_1002081_pt1 | contig 12939 bp, 14 predicted proteins | sample 4281140metaG_FD_190536 | JGI IMG/M metagenome (GOLD analysis project Ga0256834, IMG submission 190536) | Hydrothermal vent microbial communities from East Pacific Rise, Pacific Ocean - 4281-140 | ecosystem: Environmental > Aquatic > Marine > Hydrothermal vents | place: Pacific Ocean: East... | reverse complement strand
AAAGGATGGGAGAGTGAAGAGGATGTGACGCCTCCTCCTTATATCAGTATAAACTTGAGCCCGAAACAGTTGAAGTATAGCGGTTTTTTCGAGCAGACGGCGGAGATAGTACAAAGAAGCGGTGTAGATCCGTCCAGTATAAAGTTCGAGATAACAGAGAGTGTTCTTATTGAAGATAGCGATCGCGCTCAAGAGCTCATAGAGCGTTTCAAGCAGATCGGTATCGGTTTCATGATAGATGATTTCGGTACCGGTTACTCATCCTTGTCATACCTGAAGAGGTTCGATTTCGAGACTATCAAAATAGACAAGTCGTTTGTCAGGGATATATTGAAGGATGAGGATGATGTAGCGTTGGTAAAGGCTATTTTGGATATTGCGAAGCAGTTCGACTGTTCCGTTATAGCCGAGGGAATCGAGAGTAGAGAACAAAAAGAGAGATTAAAGGGGTTGAGCGAATCTCTATATTATCAGGGGTATCTTTTTAGCGCACCTCTGGCCGAGAAGGAGCTTCTGGCCCTGATGCGAAAGAAAAACTGTATCTGATAGAGTGTCGCAGCTGGAGGTTAGAACTTCATCTTTCTTAGATCGCCGTGGTAGACGATATCTTCGGCTCTTATGGAGTCGTCGTTGAGCATCTCCGGAACGTTTGGGCCCATTTCGAGCTTGGAGCGCTCTTTGTCGAGCTCCTCTTCACTGTATGCCATCATCATATCAGCCGCAATCACGTGCGGAATCTCCTGGATCTTTTTCACCTTCTCTATCTCTTCGCTTACACCTTCGCCTTCCACTGTCACTATGATCTTTCCGATCGACTTGTCATGGAAGTGGTAGTCGCAAAAATCGGCCGCTTTTAGCGCCTCTACGACTTCATCTACATATTCGCTTCTTACCTGCACTACGATACTTGATATGTTCATGGAATCCTCCAGATTAGAATTTTGTTGTCGTCACTCGAGCTTATGAGCTCTTTGTCGCTGATAAAAACGATCGTATTCAGCGTAGAGTTCTGCCCTACGAGTCTATATTTCATCTTTTTTGTCGCATTTTCGAAAATCCCTATATCGTTCTTTTCGTTGATGCCGAACGCGCTCAAAGAGGCGTCATCGTTCAATGCGCCGGCATATACCAGAAAACCTGTCTCGTATATTGTCATTTCAGCTGTTGGAACTTTGTAGACTACTGCTCTTCTGTCCTGTCCGCAGGCAAGAACGTGCTCGTTTTTGTAGTCGACCTTGAAGACATTGTCCTTGTTGCCCCCTTCAAACTTGTGAAGAAGCTTGCCGGTTTTTACATCGTTTATGTATACGATACCCGATTCGCAGCTGCTTGCCACTTTGGTATGATCTTCGTTCAGTTGAAAATCGGAGAAGACCGAAAGGCTCAGTTTAGTTCGATACGACTCTTTTTTCATATTTATATCGTAAAGTATAAGTTCGTCACTCATCGTCGCTATCAGGAGATGGCTGTCATCTATGAATCTGACCTCTCTCATGGAGATATGAGCCTTTTTGTCGAGGATCTTTTTCAGTTTGTCGCCCTCTTTGAGATAGAGAATTCTTTCTCCGCCTTCATCCTGCACCAGAATCAGCAATCTTTTGCCGCTCCTGTCTATATCGACTCCGAAAACCTTCGGTGCAATCTCGTCACCCATGAAGTCGTGTATGGTATCGAATTTGATCTCGTCGAGGAGTTTTCTTTTTTTCCAGTCGTAAATCTCGAGTTTACCGGTATCCGTAGCTACGTATAGAGTATTGTCTTTTACTACGATCTCGACTACGTTGCCTTCCACTTCAATTGTCGCATGTGGCTTAACGACGGTGGAAGCCGCAAGTGAGTACACCATCATCAAGATCAGCAGCCAGACTCTTTTCACTCTACCTCTCCTTTTGTTGCAGGTTTTGAAACTATCGTGATGGCGTCGGTCGGACAGACAGGTATGCACCATCCGCACGCTGTACAGCTCTCTTGAGAAATTTCCGGTCTGAAAAGCCCGAGAAAACGTATTGCGTCATCGAGGCAAGGGTCCTTGCAACTGCTGCATATGCTCTGGTGCCACGCCATGCACTTTAGTACATCTATCTCGACTTCGGCGTTGACATAGTGTAGCCTTTTATCGCTTAAAACTCCAGGCTCACACGCTTCAAGACAGGCGTCGCAAAAGGTACACCCCTTTTTCTCGAATGTCAGTGATGGTGTACCGTCATCCTCTATCAGGATGATCTCCTCTTCACACACTCTGGCACACGGCTTCTCTTCGCACTCCGGACAGAGTCTGTGAAAAAGATCCGGATCATCATTGTAAGGGGGCCTTACCGGAATTTTTCGATCTCTCTTCTCCCCCTTGATCGCCGAGGAGAGAGAGGCGAATATGCCTCGTCTCCCTTCGTCTACCATCTTACTTGACACCTTCGTTCAAGGTATCGATGAGATTTGATTTGCTCTTCTCTTCAGGGTTTCTGAAGTAGGGCTCGAAGGTGTTTTTGACCAGTGTAGGCACGTTTGCCTGCGGTACGTGGCACTGAGAGCAGTTGAATCTCTGCTCGGCGAGGTGATCGAGCATCTTCTGTGTTCTGAAGTCCATGAAGTGCGATTTCGGAATAGGTGTCGCTCCTACGCTTTTGGCAACGTCAGGCATATGGCATCCAAGACAGGCGTTGTTTCCTTTTTTGATAGGCAGCAATCCGTCTACGCTATGCGGAATCAGCGGAGGTGCGTTCTCATAAGATCTCTGATATCTCTCCGCTGTTCCCGGAGCGGCAGAAGTGTATTGCGCTCTTACAGGCGCGGTTGTCTGCTCGGTGTAGAGGTTCTCTTTACGCAGCCCGAGCTCCTCCTCTGTAACTATAGGAGCGTTTTTGGAGTTCAGCTCCTGCTCGTCCATCTGTACGGCACTCTCGGCGCTTTTGTTGGCACAGGCGCTCATGCCCAGTACCAATGCTGCAGAAAGCGCCATTAGAATCATCTTTTTCATCTCTTTTCTCCTTTGGCTTTACTTGTTGCAAAATCTCTTATACCAAATCCGAGTGCGTCATCGTCACACACTTCGATGCAGCGTGCGCAGTTGACACATTCTCCCATATTTACCGTCGTACTCTCTTTTCCTATCATGAAGAGTACCTGACTCTCCGGACAGACCTCCTTGCACTTCATGCAAAGGGTGCAGTTTGGCTGGTTGTGGCGGACCCTGATGAGGCTTAGACGTCCTATCAGCGAGTACGCTCCGCCGAGCGGACAGATATGCCCGCACCATCCGTTCTTGATCCCGAAGAGATCGAAGAGAAAGATGGCCGCAAGTACGCCGCCAGTCATACCCATACCGAAGATTACTCCACGGTTGAATATCGTAATCGGGCTTACCAGCTCGAACGCCGCCAGCCCGGTAACTGCGGAAACGACAAGAGAGAGTACGAGTACCCAGTATCTTGCGTTGCGGCTTACCCATACCTTTCTCTCTGCTTTGTCCAGAAGCAGCTTCCGCCTTAGCCAGTTGGCCAGATCGGTGACCATGTTTACCGGGCAGACCCAGCTGCAAAAGGCGCGTCCTCCTACGATTCCGTAGAAAAGCACTATTATGGCCGCTCCTATGAAGACGTCGATTCCCAGCAATGCGCCTGCCGATAGCATCTGCAGCACGGCGAAGGGATCGGCGAGCGGTATCGTCTGAAAGAGTGTCGAAGAGCTCAGTGTGCCCGTCAAGACTTTCCATCCGTATGCATTGGCGCCGAAGTATAGAAAGAGCAGCCCTATCTGTGTAAAACGACGTAGCAGAAGGTATCTAATCTTAAAAAGGCTACTCATCGAACAGCTCCTCGTCTCCCGCGTTTAGCGCATCCACCGCCGACCGCTCGCTGACTTTCGTCTTCGTTTCGAGTTTACTCAGGTCTCTTTGCTTGATACGCTCCTGATCCTTTTTGCTCCACCCTTTTACGTAGTAGTCGCCCGGCTTGCCCATCGCCACGTCTCTTGGCAGGACGAAGATCGCCGCCTTTTCGGTAACACATGCGTGTTCGCACAGTCCGCATCCGGTGCAGTAGTCTGCATGGACTACCGGGATCAGCTTCGCGTGCTTGCCGGTTCTCTCGTTTCTTACGTACTCGAGAGTGATCGCTTCGTCAAGTAGCGGACACGCTCTGTGGCAGGCATCGCACTGAATACCCCAGTACGCTATACAAGACTCGTGGTCTACGATGGCAAGACCCATTTTGGCCTTGTTTATATCGAGCTCCTCTTTTCCGTCAACAACGGAAGAGACGGACTTCTGGTCGAGTGCACCGGTCGGGCAGGGAGGCACACACGGAATATCCGTACACATATAGCACGGAATATCCCTCGGGATGAAGTACGGTGTTCCCATCGGAAGACCGTCTCCAGGTTTCGCCATCAGCAGCGTGTCGTATGGGCACGCTTCGGCGCACTGACCACACTTGATGCACATGCGAAGAAAATCTTTCTCCGGCAGCGCACCGGGCGGACGAAGCAGCAGCGGAGATGCTTTCGCCTCCTCTACATAGCCTGTCCATATAAGTCCGCCAAGAGCCGAGAGACCGACGCTTTGGGCCATTATGGTCAAAAACCTGCGCCTCTCGCTTATTTTCGGTTTGGTATCTTTTTTCGGATTTTGAGTGTTCAAAGACTCAATCCACCTTTATCATTAATTTTTCTAAGGGCCGTTCTGGACCCCCTCTTCGCCTGCCGGAGTGAACCGGAGCGAAGATTGCATCTTTACGCCTTATAGATCTTGACCGCACACTTTTTGTAGTCTGTCTGTTTCGACATAGGACATGTATGGTCCAGACAGACTTTGTTGATAAAGACACGCTCGTCGAACCACGGAACGAAGACGAGACCTCTTGGCGGCCTGTTTCGTCCGCGTGTATCGATATGAGCCTTGACTTTTCCGCGTCGACTTTCGATCCAGACCAGATCCCCATCTTTGAGTCCTTTTGCCTTGGCATCCTTGGGGTTCATGTAGCAGAGTGCTTCCGGCATCGCGCGATAGAGTTCCGGAACCCTCATTGTCATCGTACCGCTGTGCCAGTGCTCGATGACACGTCCCGTACAGAGCCATGTGTCGTAGTCGTTATCCGGAATCTCGGTCGGATCCATATATGGTCTGAAGAAGATCTTCGCCTTGTTCGGAAGAGATATCTTTCCGAGGCTCGGATCGATCTTTTTGAGATTTCCTCTCTTGATAGTCTTGAGAGCCGGCCCGTAGAATGCGAACTGTTCGCCTGGCTTGGCGTGCTTGCGTGCATACGGATCGTATTTGACGTTGAATCGCCACGGTGTATCTTTACCGTCTACGACAGGCCATCGCAGACCGCGGACTCTATGGTATGTGTCGAAGTCGGCAAGGTCGTGTCCATGGCCGGCACCGAACATTCTGTACTCTTCCCAGAGCGCTTTCTGGATAAAGAATCCATACCCTTTCCACGGTTTTCCGTCGGAACCGATTACGTTTCTGTGGTCTCCGAGAACATCAGTGTTGTCAAATCCTTCACTGATCGGATCGTCTGGTCTGAAGCTTCTGTACCACTCGTTGGCGAAGAGGATTTCGAACATTGTCGTATCTTCGTCATATCCCATCGCTTTGGCTTTTTCTATGACGCTCGGAAGCTTTTTGCCCCCTTTGATCGTCCACTCGCCCCAGAGATCCTTGACTGTGAAGCGTTTGGAGAGTTCAACCCACTGCCATGTATCGCTCATCGCCTCTCCGACAGGAACGACCTGCTGTCTCCAGTGCTGTGTACGGCGTTCCGCGTTTCCGTAGGCACCCCACTTCTCGTAGATCATCGCGGAGGGCAGAACGAGGTCTGAAACTTTTGCCGAGATTCCCGGATAACCGTCTGATGTGACGATGAAGCAGTCCATCTTTCTGGCCGCTTTGATCCAGTGGTTTGCGTTCGCCGAGTCGTGGTACGGGTTACATACGTTGACCCATGCAAACTTGATCTTGCCGCTTTCGATCTGGCGGTGGATATTCATGATATGCTGATAGCCGACCGGGTTGATCGTTCCTTCAGGCAGTTTCCAGATCTTTTCGGCGATCTTTCTGTGCTTGGGAATTTTTACCAGCATATCGGCCGGCAGTCGGTGTGTAAACGTTCCGACTTCACGTGCGGTACCGCAAGCTGAAGGCTGTCCGGTGAGAGAGAATGCGCCCATTCCCGGCTTCGCCTGTTTGCCGAGCAGGAAGTGTACCATATAAGACTGCTCGTTGACCCAGCTTCCTCTTGTGTGCTGGTTCATACCCATGGTCCAGAAACTGACCATCTTTCTACTCTTGTCGATATAAAGATCACGCAGAGTTTCGAGCTTCTTCTTGAAGCTTTCGATACTTTCGTCCGGATCGCCTTTGGCGATACTCGCTACATAGTCGAGAGTATAGGGCTCCAGACCTTTTTTGAACTCTTCGAAGCTGATCTCCCAGTGTCCAAGAGCGTGGCCCCGATGTTTCATCTCCATCGTATCGCCTTCCTTGTATCCGAAGACACTCAGGCTCGGCGCTTCTCTTTCGGAGACCGGCTTGCTCTTCTCTTTTCGGATAGTTTCGAGCTCTTTGTCGGAGTATCCAAGCTTTCTCGCCTCGTCCGGCATGCGCATACCGTATCCGGTTTCGACAAAGCCGGTGGCGAAGATTGTGTGTTTCTTGACAAAATCCCAGTCGATAACTTCAGGATAGTTGTATACGATCTCGTGAGCGAGATAGTTCCAAAGAGCCAGGTCGGTATTTGGACGGAAAATGATCTCCATGTCGGCCAGGTCGGAACATCTGTGGCGATATGTGGAGATATTGACCACTTTTACGCGATCCGGATCGGAGAGCTTTCTGTCTGTAACGCGAGCCCATAGGATCGGGTGCATCTCGGCCATGTTGGCGCCCCAGGTAACGATAGTGTCGGTTATCTCGATATCGTCATAGCATCCTGAAGGCTCGTCGATACCGAAAGTCTGGAAAAACCCGACAACCGCAGATGCCATACAGTGGCGTGCGTTGGGGTCGATCGCGTTGGAGCGGAAGCCCGCTTTCATCATCTTGGCGGCAGCGTATCCTTCCTGGATCGTATATTGTCCGGATCCGAATACGGCTACAGCTTCAGGACCGCCCTCTTTGAGCGCTTTTCTAATAGCGCGCTCCATCTCGTCGAATGCACGCTTCCAGCTGACGGGTCGGAATTTTCCGTTTTTGGAAAAGTTTCCTTTATCGTCCATACGCAGCAGCGGCGTGGTCAGACGGTCCGCACCGTACATGATCTTGGCGTTGAAGTATCCCTTGATACAGTTGAGACCTCTGTTTACCGGTGCTGCCGGGTCTCCCTTTACAGCAACGATTTTACCGTCTTTCGTCGCGACCATGATGCCGCATCCGGTACCGCAGAAGCGGCATACCGCCTTGTCCCAACGCCATCCGGCCTCCGCACTGCTGGCCTTGGCCTCTACTTCGGTAGGAACCGACATCCCAACAGCGCTCGCCGCCGTAGCGGCAGCTGCGCTCTTGAGGAAGTCGCGTCTTGACATAGATGACATTATTTACCTCCTGTAAGATTAGCTACTTTCTGGAATCGCACTAGCACCCAGATTCAAAAAAATTAAATTTTCTTGAATCTAGGCACTATGATTCCAATGCAAAGATATTTTATAGGAAAGAAGATAAAATGTAGTTGATACGGGTCAAAATTTATTATTAGAATAAGAAAAAATAGTGAACATGCCTCTTCTCTTTTATAGGATAGATAAATTTTATAAATGAAGAGAGAGCTGTTCGTGTAGTTTTGGATATGTTTGAGTGAAGGAGAAGGAGGTTTTTTCTATTTCATACCGTCTCTATTATATTATAGGTAGAATGTCTCCAGCCCCTCCCTGTCCAAAACGGTGATTTCATCTTTGTCCTTTTTGATAAGTCCGAGGGTAGCCAGTTTTTTTAGTATTCTGGAGAGCGTCTCCGGAGTCATGTTCAAGTCAGCCGCTATATAGCTCTTTTTCAATCTTTTCATCTCCTGTTCATGTTCGCATATGAACTTGGCCACTCTTGCGGTAGAGTTCATCATCAGGTTTGTGGCTATGACGTTTTCAAGATACTTTACCTTTTTGGAGAGTGACTTGATAAAGGCGAAAGATACTTCCGGATCTTTGAGAAACTCCTTCTCGAAAGCATCGTAGTCGATAACGAGTGCTTTGCCGTCCGTTTCGAATTCGGCTGATGCCGGATACTTCATGTGCTCGAAGTTGACAATTTCGGCAATTACGTCCATAGGAAAAAAGTGGTGCAAGATTACCTTGTTGCCTTTTTGGTCGGTCTTGTAGACTTGCAGTACACCGTCGATCAGTACTATTAGTGATTTTGCTTCATCCCCTTCGAAAAAGAGAATGGTTCCCTTCTTGCACTCCACGATCTTAGATATCTCTTCCAGTCTGGCAAACTTTTCATCGTCAAGATGTCTGAAAAGGTAGAAGTTTCTCAAACTTTGCATAAAGTTTTCCTTACATGATTTCTGATTACCGTAGCCGGTCCAAAACCGGACAAACAGACTTGCTTTCTATGAATGACGTGCCGATTTGCGGTTTGCATCTATGCATATTTCAAAAAGAGTCCTATTGTCAAAGAGAGCAGTATCACCACGACTATTGTCAACGGGGTATACAGTTTTTCGGGAATTTTGCGGCGAGAGTCGATCCACTCCACGATTTTCATAGCCGGAAAAATCATGAAAAAGAGCATCACGATACTGAAAACCAGCGTCAAGACAATATCCAGCATTCCATTATCCTCTAATTAATGACAAACCGTTGCCGCTTTACGAATCTTTTTTCAAAGAGACTGGGGCAGTTGATTCCCATCAAGACTATTTTGATTGAATGAATGTTACCATATTAATATTAAAATTTCAGGAATCGAAGATGAAAAATTTTTTCTATCTGGAAGGCGGTTATCTGATTCTTGGCGCTATAGTTATGCTGGTGACGCTGTTTGTGACCACAAGACCCTTTATGGGAAAAGGTGCTGTCAAGAAAGGGATGGGAGCGGTCGGATCCGTTATAGCCGTTCTTATCGGCGCGCACTACTGGGTTACGACTGAACGGATGAGCGAAGTAAAAGAGGCATTCGAGAGGGGTGAGAAGATCATTTGCGAAAACAGAGTGATCAGGAAAGGATCGCAATCCATTATTATCTCAAAACATAACGGCTGGAGACTCGATGGCGAATATTTCGTATCGGATGCATATACCCGTCCCTTTTTCACGGCACGCTGTATTGTTCACAATGATTGAAGCCGGCGGTAGCGAGTCTGCCGGCAACACCCAACATTAAACAAACATTAAATATATACCCCATTTTTCAAACTACAAAAAAATCCAAAATTCTTGATACAGATCAATCCTATCTCCGATAAAAATTGTCATAATTACTACATGCCTTTATTCAGGGTATGAAAAAAAAGGAGTCGAGATGGAACCTGTGATCATGCTTCCCCAGATCGCTGCAGACGAGTTTTTGAGGATATTCGTCGTAGCGACTCTGGTACTGGTTTTCGGTGTCGGATATGCGGCGTTGATTACTCTCTCCAAAATGGGTTTGATTCCAAAGAGAGTGGCTCCTTTTGGTTACATATTCTGGATATTGCAGGCTTACTGTTTGTACGATCTTTCCGTTTTGATCCATAGCAGCCCTTTCACTGCGAAGGTTTTGATGGTTGCGATGCTGGCGTACTTTTTTGCGCCGCATCTGTACTTCTACCTTATAGAGCAGTCGGAAAAGCGCTATGGAGAAGCGGAAGAGAGTTAATCAAGAACCGGTTGCGCGCACGTACAGCCATAGTGATGTGCGAGCGTGACTATCGGCAATAAAAAGGAGGAGAGATGAGCGAGAAAAAAGTCTCGGTCTGGACGAGCATAACGTTCTGGCGTCGATCTGCGGCGTGGGTGACCGGAACGGCCGTCGTATTGCTGATGTGGCTCACATTCAATACGATAGGGCAGATCTCTATGGGAACCGACGAAGATCTGCAAAACGGAGTCAAGAAGAGGATACCGGCTCCTACGGTCATCAACTACAAGATCGACTACGCCTACGATGAGAAGAGAGGGCATGAAGTGCCGGTAATCGGTGAAAAAGAGCTCTTTTTCGGAAAAGAGTGGAGTGCCGACGAAGCTGCGGAGCTGCTTAGGCACGGTAAGCTTACACAGCAGGCCAAAAACTGTATGAACTGCCATACACTGCTTGGAAACGGCGCCTACTATGCACCGGATCTTACCAAGGCGTGGCTCGATCCAAAATGGAACGACGGAACCATGACCGGAATTACAGGAAAGGATACCGTCGAAGAGGCAATGGCGGAGTTTTTGATGCATCCGTCACAGTTTCCGACACATGCACGTATGATGCCGAATCTTGGAATCACGAAAGAGGAGGCGATCGCTCTTGTTGCCTTTTTGAAGCATATGAGTGCCATCGATACCAACGGATTCCCAAGAAACTTCTCGCAGTCTGCGAAACGTCTAGAAGGAGGTACTCATGCTTGGTAGTATCAAGTCAAACAAGTTTCAATACGAGTCGCAAAAGCTCGCTATGAACTACTTTCGTGTCGCTATCGTACTTTTTGGAGCGCAGCTTTTGATGGGACTGATAGCGGCTACCCAGTTTCTCTATCCGAGCTTTCTGTTCGAAGTATATGACTTCAGTGTAGCCAGGATGGTCCATATCAACGCCCTGGTTGTATGGATGCTCTATGCGATGATCGGTTCGGTGTATCTGCTGCTGCCGGATGAAACAGGCATAGAAGCTGTCGGAATCAAACTCGGCAAGCTTGCGTTCTGGGTATTGACCGCAGCCGTCACCGTCGTGGTACTTGTATATATCTTCATTCAGGTAGGACCAGGTAGCGAAGCTACGATCTGGCTGATCAACGAAGGTCGTGAATATATCGAAGCTCCGAGATGGGCGGATATAGGTATCGTCGTTGTTGTCCTGATCTTCTACTACAATGTATTCGCTACATATATGAAGGGCGAAAAGACAGGTATCATGACCGTACTCGTAGCGGACCTTTTCGCACTCGCCGGTCTGTATCTTTGCGGAATGTTCTTTACAAGCAACATCTCCATGGATCAATACTGGTGGTGGTGGGTAATCCACCTGTGGGTTGAAGCTACATGGGAAGTATTTGTCGGTTCACTCGCGGCATACGGACTAATCAAGATCCTCGGTGCCAAGCGTGAAATTGTTGAAATGTGGCTCTGGATTGAGGTCTTGATGCTTTTTGGTTCCGGTATTCTCGGACTCGGACACCACTACTTCTGGATCGGTACACCAGAGTACTGGTGGGAGATCGGAGCGCTGTTTAGTGCACTTGAACCCGTTCCTCTGGTAGCGATGTTCGTCCACGTTCTGTATGACTGGGGTAAAGAGCAAGGACATGCTGAAGCCGGTCAGGCCGGACACGCTGTCAAAAACTCTCCGGCAATGGCCTGGATCGCCATCAACGCCTTCGGAAACTTCCTTGGCGCAGGTATCTGGGGCTTTTTCCATACATTGCCGCAGGTCAACATCTATACACACGGTACTCAGTTTACCGCTGCACACGGTCACCTGGCATTCTTCGGTGCCTATGCGACCATTCTGATCGGTATGATGTATCTTGGAGTACAGCGAGCGTACGCTATCGAACGAATGAGAATGACATTCAAGACAAAGATGGCCATCGCTCTGCTCATAACAGGAATTTTGGGAATGACAGTATCTCTAACTATCGCCGGATATGAGCAGGTACTTGTCGAAAGAGCGGATCTCGGCGGCGGCTGGGATGCATATTTCATCGCGCAAAATCTGCCGTGGATGCTTCAGGCCATGGGCTGGAGACTTGTGATGGGTCTTGTGATGTTTACAGGATTCATCTTCCTTGTTGCCGATCTCTTTACGATCGGCAAGGCCAAAGAGCATGCGGAGCAAGAGAGCGTTGGAGCCGCGGCGGCATAATCCTTTCGGCATTCTTAATATAAAATTCTGAATGCCGAATTTAACTTTAAGAAAAAGGAGAGTAAAATGTTTGAGGCATGTACAGATTTGGCTTGCGACAACTTCTTCGCACTGCTGAATCAGGGTCCGCTTACGCTGACCATCTTTTTGCATACCGTGATCGTTCTGCCTATGTTCTTCATCTACTTTCAGGAGAAGAAGAGGCTGCAAGAGGGCGGCGATCGCTAAATAGTGTGGAGCGGTGCCCCGCACCGCTTTTTTTGGGGGAGGATCCAACCCAAAAAAAGGAGAAGAAATGAAGATTGGTAAACTGCTTGGCATGGCGGCATGCGTTTCTATGGTTGCCGGGTCACTCTATGCCGGTTCGTCGAAGATGGACTTCGCCAAAGTCTACGAAAAAGAGTGCCAGGGATGTCACGGACCTATTCACCAGGGAGGTGTCGGCTCCGACCTTAGGCCCAAAGCTCTCAAAAACAAAAACACAAGTATGCTGGCCGATGTAATCCTGAACGGTAAGCCTGGTACGGCGATGCCGGAGTGGAAACATATGTTCAGCAAGGACGATGCATATGCCATGGTCGACTGGCTGATGAACTGGAAAAATACCGTCGAGCTCCGACTCGATCTTGATGAGATTAAAAAGAGCTGGAAAAAGCTCGCAGACAGAAAAGAGCTTCTTAAAAAGTATCCCAAGCCTACAGACGTCAAGAGTGTGATGGATATCGTCTTCGCAACCGAGCGTGACGCATCTTTGGTCGACTTTATCGACGGAACGAATGGAAAAGTTCTCTCAAGACACAAAGCCGGCTTTGCCGTACACGTTACAGTTACCAACAAGCGTATGCCAAGATACGCATACTCTATCAGCCGATCCGGACGTCTTACAATGTTCGATCTTGCCGCACCTGGCCAGCCCGCTCTTGCAAGCGTTCAGGTAGGACAGGAGTCTCGCGGACTTGCAG
>Ga0256834_1002080_pt1 | contig 12949 bp, 13 predicted proteins | sample 4281140metaG_FD_190536 | JGI IMG/M metagenome (GOLD analysis project Ga0256834, IMG submission 190536) | Hydrothermal vent microbial communities from East Pacific Rise, Pacific Ocean - 4281-140 | ecosystem: Environmental > Aquatic > Marine > Hydrothermal vents | place: Pacific Ocean: East... | reverse complement strand
CTTTAGCTTGCCTAAAAACAATATTTGCTTTTTTATCGATAAGGATAGAAAATATTTTAGGTTTATCTCCCATTCTTGTAAAGTACTTATGGTATTTAATACAACTCGCTAAGAGTTTTTTAAACTTTGGGTTATGTGTAAATGGTGAAGCTTGAAGAATGCGTATAGAATCAGCATAAATCTTTAACCCTTTGTTCCAATGCTTTTCAATAGTTGGGTCATCTAAATGCCATAAATCCATCATATAATGGGCTGAAAGTCTTCTCGCTGAAGCTGCTATCTCGATAGAGGCATTGAGTGATTCTTTATGGCTTATTTGTGAGTTATCTAACAAATGCTTTTTCATATGAGCCATTTCTTTAATGACTGTTCGTATGTTACCATGGATAAATATAGCACCTTTTTTCATGTTCTCCAAAGTTTCATTTTTTAATGCCAGTTGCATCGCACCCTTTACTTTTATCCATGCATCGAGACTTATTTGTATACTTGTTTGTATGGTAGTGTCTTGAGGATACTTGATTTGTATACTATCTAGTAAATCTTCATAGTGTTGCATACCAGACTTTAACTTCTTTGTAGGATTTTTATATTTTATTTTTGCACCAATAAGAATATATGCCTTTAACATATTTCGCATATTAGACATTTCCATACCTAATGCTAGTATGGTTTCTTTATTATCTTTATGTGATGTAGCATGTAAAGATGAGTGTAGTAAAAATAAAACGACACAAATGTGTTTAATAAATTTCATATGATTTTGCCTTAGTGAATTGATAGAAAATAGTGTGTGGATGATAGTGTATAAATGTAAATTTAGTGTAAAAATAAGAAGGAGAAATTTTACATTAAATTTACATTAAATATGTATTATTTTTCGATTTTAAAGCGTTGTCATTATTTTATAATAAGGTTTATTTTTCATGAAACAAATATATATTTTTTTTCTATTATCTTTCTCTATACTTTTAGGGGATGAACTTACATCTGAAGTTATTTTAGAAGCAGAAAAAGGACAAACTTTTTTTAAAAAAAATTTAAGAAAAGTTTGTCGTACAACAAGTGCTAATTTTGCACAAAAGCATACGTATAAAGAGTGGTATAGACTTAAGGAAGATAAAAAATTTCGTATAGAGGTTTATAGGTTGTGTCCAGGTAGTGCAGTATTTTTAGAAGATAAGTGGATAGAATCTATCTATGCTTTTACTATCGTTTATGCAAAAAACACAAACAGGTTTTCTGAATAATAAATTTTGTTTATAACAATATTTTAGAGTGAGAATAAACTTATATATTTTTACACTATCTTTACAAATATTGCATATAATGCACTTGCTTGTCCAAAGCAGTTAAGGTAGTGGGTAATGCTGTACCCACTACATATTTATGATATAGTACTGTATCGCACAATGATTAGGTTAATTATGTCTCAATTGATAAAAAAAAATTCATTTAAATATTATTTTAATAAAATCTCACTCTATGCTATATTTATGGTGTTGATTATTTTATTTGCTTCTGTTATCTTTTTTGTTCAAAATGATAAAGAAGAGAGGTTAAAAGTGTTAGGTGACCGTGTGGTTCAAAACTTTCGCTCTGGTTTAGACTATGAAATGGTTGATTTACTCTCTTTTTCTATGGCTCTTTCTGAAGATGGAGAATTGAAAAATGCACTACTGTCACTTGATGAGACTAAAGGGTATAGTATTCTTTCTCATATCTCTTCACGTTTTAAAAAGTATACCCATCTAAAATCTTTACGGCTACAGGTTTTGACCCCAGACTTTTTTATATTTGCACGTTCTTGGAATGAAGGCTTTGAGGGGATGCCTATTTGGTGGTTTAGAGATGACCTAGATGCCTTGAACAAAAACAATGAACCCAAAGTGGGGATGGAAACAGGACGACTATTAACGTTTAAAGCAACTGTGCCTATACGTAGTGGTTTGAAACTCATAGGTTACCTAGAAGCGATTAAAATGATTGATGAGTTTTCTGTTAAACTTCGTAACAAGGGTGTCGAACTTATCGCGTTGATGGATGAAAAATATTTAGATAAAGCAGAACTCATGCGCGACTTTCCTATAGTACATGAATATGTTATAGCCAATCAAAATTTTAATCAACAATTTTTACCCAAAATAGAGATGTTGGATTGGGATGATTTTTTAACGAAGAACTATACCTATGAAGATGGTATTTTGTACTTGAATGAACCTATGTATAATGGGGCAGGTACACAAATAGGTATTTATATGCTTGCTGTGGCAGATGATGCACTTAATGCTTTTAAAACACAAAGTGACAAAATCTCATTTTTTACCCAGTTCTCAGATGAAGATATAGAAAAAGTAGTGAATGCATGGGAGAATCCTTACGGCAGTTTTCGTAATGCATACGATAAAGACTTAATAGAGTTGTTACCTAAGCTTCATAAAGAAGATAAAACAGAACTGGAGTTTAAAGCCAAATCTATTTTACGCACGTACACGAAAGAAGAGTTAATTGATATTATTTTATCGAATAAACACAGAGAAAAAAAAGTAGGGGAGATAAAATGAAAATACTCATTTTAGAAGATGAAAGAGTCTTAGCAGTTAGTATGAGAGAATATTTGGAGGGGTGTGGATATGAAGTGCTTTGTTATACGCAGTCAGACAGTGCCTATGATGCTATCTATGAACAAAGCTATGACCTTTTACTTCTTGATGTTAAAGTACCTGGTGATCTTAACGGTTTTGAGATGCTTGAACAGTTACGCAAAGATGGTAACAAAACACCTGCTATTTTCATCACGTCTCTTACGGACATAGAAGACTTAAGCCGTGGTTATGAGTGTGGAGCATGTGATTATATACGTAAACCATTTGATTTGGCAGAGTTAAAGTTACGTGTAGAACAAGTGGTTAAACTTCAATGTTTTGCCTCCAATGAAGAAATCATAGAATTGCCCTATGGTTATGAGTATGATGTAAAAAAAATGAAACTACTTTTAAATGGTAAAGGGGTGACTCTCGCAAAAACAGAAACCAAAATACTTGAACTTCTTATCAAGCAAAGAGGGTCAGTCGTAGGATGTGAAATGTTTTGGGAAGAGGTATGGGGTGAATGGGTAGATTCTGCAAATATACGTGTGCAAGTGGGTAACTTACGTAAAAAGCTTGAGAAAGATTTTATTAAGAATGTGCGTGGTTTAGGGTACAGTATTGATTTTTAATACTGAAGAGTTTGCACGTAAATATGCTTTAAGATATACCTCTGTACTTGCAGTACTTCTTATCGCACCTTTGGTTATCTATGTTTACCTTTTACTACAAATTGATGAAGCAAAAGTAAAACTCTCTTTAGAGACGCAAGCAAAAGAGATAATGGCTGTTATGCAACACTATGATAACAAGGATAAAGTGTTTCATTTTCCTCGTTATAAAAAATACCAGTCCGCACTTTATGACAAAAACTATAAAGCACTGTTTAGTACTTTAGATTTTGAACCTAACTCGTTTATAGATGGTTTTCACAAAAAAGAACAACATTATTATTATATTTATACCTTGCCTAAAGGGTATTATTTTGGTGCAAATTATCTGTTAATCTCTACAGTGCATACTGCCAATAAAATTTATTATTTTGCGGCATCGGTTCTTTTGGCTATTGTGTTGGCATTGTTTATTTTTTCTTTTTTATTGTTGCGTAACTTTTCCAAACCTTTTGAAAAGTTAAATACACAATTAGATAATTTTATAAAAGATTCCATGCATGAGATCAATACACCCCTAAGTATTATTAATCTTAATGCAGACCTCTTTGCAGATAAATTTGGTGAAAATAAATACCTTAATCGTATGAAGTCAGCTTCTAAAACATTGGCAACGATTTATAATGATATGGATTATTTGGTAAAACAAGGTAGGGTGGAACATAAATCTAAAGAGATTAATTTGAGTGAGTTCATACAAAATCGTGTAGATTATTTTCAAGAGGTTGCCAATTTAAAAGAGATAGAACTACAAACAAACATTGAAGAAGATATCATCTACACCTTCTCTAAAACAAAACTCCAACGTATTGTCGACAATACCATCTCTAATGCAATTAAATATAGTCATTATCAAAATGATGTGGATATCACACTTTATATTCAAGAAGGCATTATTACCTTTATGGTTAAAGATTATGGCGTTGGTATTGAAAATATCGATAAGATATTTTCACGGTACTACCGCGAAAATGAAGCCAAAGGAGGCTTTGGTATAGGACTCAATATTGTGAAACAGATTATTGATGAAGAAGGCATCCACTTGGATGTGAGTTCGACATTAAATGAAGGAACACTTTTTAAATATACCTTTTATAAGTAGTTAGCGTATTTTTATTATTTTAGGTATTTCCTCATGTAACATATCATGTTTATAGTTACCAATTTTATATACTTATAAGACTATATAAAAAATATTACACTTTTTTTACACTATTTTTACACTTCCTTGTTACTATTCATATCGTAACACTATAAAAGGAGTATGAATGCATACAAAAATCAAATGTTTAGCTTTGACAACATTGTTTTTATCATCTTCAGCACTATTTGCTGCAGATTTAACAAAAGCATATGATATGCCAGAAGCAACAAAGATGATAGAGAAAGATTTGTTCCCAGCTGCAACAGAATACGCAATGCCAAAGAGTTGTGACCTTACTGATCCAAAAGCAATTGCCAGAGGTGATTTTATGTTTAATAATCTCAATGGTAAAAAAGCCAAAGGAAAACTTCCTGAAGGACTTGCTAAATTTGTTGAAAAGACAGGTAAAGATGGAAAAGTGAAAAAGAAGCCTAAGCAGTATGGTAACTGTATCGCTTGTCACGATGTAGAAGGTTCTAAGGGGGCTGGAAATATCGGACCTAGTCTTGTAGGATATAAAGCAATGTTTGTAGATACAAAAGTGAGAGATGCTCAGTTTGTGTATCAAAAAATTGCAGATCCAAGAATAGACAATGCCAATACACACATGACTGTTAACCTCACAACAGGGCTATTTAATGAGCAAGAAATTTGTGACTATACAGCGTATGTACTCTCTGAGAAAAAGACAAAATAAAAAGGAAATAAAGAATGAAAAGAAGAAATTTTATAAAAAGTTTTTGTGCAGCTTCGGCAGTAGCAGCAACAATGACACCTTCAGCACTATTGGCTAAAGAAGCACCAAAGGGTGGTAATCTTTTAAGCTATGATGCAGCCGTATCTGCAATTACTGGTGGAAAAGCAGTAACAGACAGTGCAAAAGTATCTTTAACCGTACCTGAGATTGCAGAAAATGGTGCAGTTGTACCTGTAAAAGTAAATATTGAATCTCCAATGACAGATGCAGACCATGTAAAAGCTATTCATGTACTTAGTACTAAAAATGGTAATGCTAGATGTGCAGATGTGATGTTAACACCACTTAATGGTAAAGGCTATTTTGCAACAAGAATTAAACTTAATGGTACGCAAGATGTTGTAGCACTTGTAGAGATGAGTGATGGGTCGTTCCTTAGAGCAGCTAAACCAGTGAAAGTAACAATTGGTGGATGTGGTTAAGACCATTTTTGAAATTGTAGAGAGAAAAGCGTTATAAAAATAGTTAGATAATAAAGGATAAGAAATGGCAGAAGCACGTAAATCGATGATAAAATTTAAACCTAAAAAGTTTAAAGTGGGAGATACTATTAAAGTAGATTTTATTGTAATCCACCCAATGGAAACGGGTACGAAAAAAGATAAAAAATCAGGAAAAATCAAACCTGCACACTTTATAGATAATATTACATTTTCTTTAGATGGTAAACCATTTACAACGATGAAAGTATGGGAAACAGTTTCTACTAACCCTTATTTTTCTGTAAACTTGAAGGTACCTGGTAAAGGTAAAATCACAGTAGATTATACTGATAATACGGGTGAGAAAAACTCTAAGAGTAAAAAACTTAAACCAAAAGGATAAGTGATGAAAAAAGTATTATTATCATTGGCTTTTCTGAGTACGATGGCAATGCTTCAGCTTAATGCAGGTGAGCAGTTTGCTATGAGTGATGCAGATAGAGCAATGTATACAGAAATGCTAGAAAACAACCCTGCAGATATTTTTGTTGAAGAGGGTGGAGAGATTTTAGAAGAGGCATTGGGTGGTGAAGAAGCACTGGCTAAGTTTCTAGAAGTCTCTGAAAAAGATTTACCTAAGTATATTGCTGGATTTCCAAGATACATTAAAAAACTTGGAAATGTTGTAGGACTAGACCAAGTGATGCAAGCGATGCAAGTAGAACAAGGTAAAGAAAAAACAAAACTTAAGTCTGGGAAAATGTTCTCTATGTTGGCGTATGTCAAATCATTAGCAAATGATGAACTCATTAACATTGATGTGGAAGCAGATGAACACATTAAAGCATCATATGCTTTAGGTAAGACAACATATATGACTGCACGTGGAGGAAGAGGGCTTTCTTGTAACTCTTGTCACTCTGCAGATATTATCGGGCAAGTACTTAGAACACAGCCTCTACCAGATTTAGGTGAAGTGGCAGTTGCAGGTACATGGCCAGCATACCGTATGACTAAGTCAAGTCTTAGAACACCACAAAGAAGATTTCAAGGGTGTATGAAAAATGCACTTTTAAAAGTGATTCCTATTGGCTCTAAAGAGATGATAGCACTTGAAGTATATGTGGCAACCCTTGCTCAAGAAAAAGGCAAAAAAATCGCCATTCCTGGTTTAAAAAGATAAGAGGTATAGTATGGAAATAGATAGACGAGACTTCCTCCAGATTGCAGCATCACTAGGTTTACTAGGAGCAGCTGGGGGGACTAACCTTTTTGCAGGTGAAGCAGCGAAAGAGAAAATCAAGCAATTGACTTTCTCTGATGTTGTGAAGTTTAAAGCAAAAGGAAAAGCAACAATCCTACACTTTTGTGATATGCATGCACATATTAAACCACTTTACTGGAGAGAGCCTTCAACACTTATCTCTGCTAAAAACCTAGTAGGTACACCTGGTTTTATCTGTGGTGAGAGTTTTCAAAAGTATTATGGTATTCAGCCTGGTACATTAGATGCTTACTTTGATACACACAATGACTTTTCAGAACTTGCCAAAAAGTTTGGTAAGATGGGTGGTATTGCACATATGAAACCTATCATTGATCACGTGAAAAAAGAGAGAGGGGCAGAAAATGTCATTCTTTTAGACTCGGGTGATACATGGCAAGGTACAGCTGTGGCACTACATACAAAAGGTGAAGCCATTGTTGATGCACAAAACTACCTTGGGGTAGATGTCATGGTAGGACACTGGGAATATACGTATGGTAAAGAGCGTGTTCAAGAACTTATCGGAAAGCTGGATGCAGAATTTATTTCACAAAATGTGATAGATAATGATCCTTTTTCAGATGAGTTTGAAGAACTTATTTTCCCTCCATATTCTATTAAAGAGATAGGTGGAGCTAAAATTGGTATCATCGGACAATCTTTCCCGTTTACTTCTACAGCAAACCCTAAAAGGTTTACAGAAGGATGGAGTTTTGCATTAAGACATGAATCTTTACAAGAGTTTGTTAATATGCTTCGTAAAGAGAAAAAAGTTGATGCAATTGTTGTACTTAGTCATGATGGCTTCTCAGTTGATCAAGAGTTAGCGAAGAAGGTAAAAGGTGTTGACTTTATTTTAAGTGGACACACACATGACCCTAGTCCTGAACCAATTATTGTCAATGATACAGTGATTCTTATCTCTGGAAGTCATGGTAAATATATCTCCAGACTTGACTTAGAGATAAAAGATAAAAAAGTAGTAGATTATAGTTTTAAACTTATGCCTGTTGCTTCAAATCTTATTCCTGCAGATAAAGCAGGTGTTGAGCTTATCGAAAAGTGGTATAAACCATACAACGAAGAGTTAAATGAGGTATTGGGTACAACAAAAGGACTGCTTTATAAAAGAGATACTTTTTACTCTACTTTTGATTCACTCATTGGTATGGCAATTCAAGACGAAATGAAATGTGACATTAACTTTAACCCTGGGTATAGATGGGGTACAACCGTACTTCCGGGTGACCCAATCACTAAAGACAATGTCTATGAAATGACAGCGATTACCTATCCTGAAGTCTATACATTTGACTTAAAAGGGGAAGTGATATTTAAGCTTATGGAAGATATTGCAGATAATGTTTTTAATTCCAATCCACTGTTACAACAAGGTGGAGATATGAGTCGACTTACAGGTGCGAGTTATAGTATCACTATTTCTGCACCATCAGGTAAACGTATATCTGACTTTATGATAGGAGGTAAGCCAATTGATATGAAAAAGACATATAGGGTTTCATCATGGGGTGGTAACTTACAAAATGTAGGTGAAAACCTAGATGAAAAAGCTATCAGACCTGTCTATGAGGTCGTGAGTGATTATATTCGTAAGCAAAAGGTTATAGATATTCCACTGGAGTCTAATGTGAAAGTATTAGATATGGATTGTGGATGTCCTGTAAAAGGTGCTACGTGCTAGTTTGAACCGTGCCTCGTCTCTTTGTTTGAAAACATTGTTAGTCTCTTCCTTTGAAGAGACGGGGCACTCATAGTTGTGATGTATTATCACAACCCAATTTTAGCATAAGTTAATTATATCATTATGATAAGTAAATAATAAAGGGAAAAAATGAACAAGGGAACAATTAAGTTAGGTGTAGCAACTGCTGCAGTACTTCTAGGTACATCTTTGATGGCTGGAGGAGATATTGTAAAAACAGAAGTTGCTGCTGCTCCTATAAAAGCAGATAAACCAAAAAGAACATTAAAAGGAAGTATGGTTGTGAACTACCATACATTACCAGGATCAGCTGACAGTATACGTGAGATGTTTACAGAAGGTGTATTTTATGGTCGATTAAGATCCAATAGCTTTTATTGGCAATGGGCAGCTGATGGTGCAAACAATGATGCCAATAAAAATATGGGTTTAGGTGGAAGTCTTATCTATAAATCTGCAGCCTATAAGAACTTTAGTTTTACTTTAGGTTACTATGGAAGTATGAGTCCAACTTTCTGGAGACCAGATAAAGCTGATATTGGATTTTCTAAATCAGGAAAAGATACATTTAGCCGCTATAAAATAAAAACAGGCGGAAGCTTTGGTATGCATGTTTTAGGTCAAGGTTTTGTAGAATATAACAATGGCACAATCGACATCAAAGCAGGTCGTCAATTGTATGAGTCTGTATTTACAAAGTCAAATGATACAAAGATGATTCCAAATACATTTGATGGGATAAGTGCAGCGATTAAAGTAGCACCAAAAACAAAAGTACGTTTGGCATGGTTTGGTAGTCAAAAACTAAGAGATCATGAAGATGCACATGATGTGATTACTTTCAAAGATTCAAATGGTGAGAGTTGGAACAATAATGATGATGCAGGTAAACATAGAGGATTAAATTATAATAACTTTGTATCTGCAGGTGTTGATCCTAATAACAATATGTATCTTGCAGATATTAGAACAAAATATTTTAAAAATTTAGATACAACATTTAGTTATCTTCAAATTCCTGGTGTTTTACAAGACTTTGTGATTGAAGCACACTACAAGATTCCTCTTGGTAGTTCAGGTTGGACAGTAAGACCAGGTATCCGTCACTTTATGCAATTTGATGATGGTGGAGGTGTTGTAGCAGGTGATAGCAATGCACTTGGTGGCGATCTTACTGGATATACTGCAAGCGTGAATGGTTCATTGGATTCGAGCTTATTTAACGGAAGACTTGATCTTCTTATGCCTAATAAAAAAGGTTTCTTTAGACTTGGATACTCAAAAGTGTCTGATGATGCAGACATTGTCGCTCCATGGAGAGGTTTCCCTACAGGTGGCTTTACAAGAGCTATGGCTCAGTATAACTGGTTTGCTAACACTGAAACTATTATGGTAAGAGCAGTATATAAATTTAACCCAACATGGAAAGCAAGTATTCGTTATGCTATTCAAGATTTTGATGACAATAAAAATGTACCATCTGACAGTACAGTGATTCACATTGATACATGGACAAACATTACAAAAAATCTTCAAATGAGAATGCGTTATGGTCATGTTTCTGCTGCTGATGATATCCTCAAAGCAGGTAGTCTTACTAAGTATAAAAAAGACTGGTCATATGATGAGTTCCGTTTAGAATTCAACTATATGTTCTAGGAGTAAAATGAAACAGATTATCTTATTTTTTTTAATCTATTCTTCTTTACAGGCTTTTGAGTACAATCTTGTACCGCAAAAGCTTGCTAAGGGTGTATATTGTTTTTTTGGTAAACTTGAAAATATATCTAAAGAGAATGGAGGTAATATGGTTAATACCTGTTTCGTCCAAACCAAAGAAGGATTTGTTGTCATTGACAGCGGTCCTACTTACGCATATGCCTCTGAAGCATATGTACAGATGCAAAACATAGCAAAAATCCCAATAAAATATGTCATTAATACGCATGATCATGATGATCATTGGTTAGGTAATAGTTTTTATAAAAGTAAAGGTGCTTTGTTGATAGGTCCACGAACCTATGAACAAAATGTGGTTACTGGTATGGAAACGCGAATGGAACGAACTTTAGGCAAAGTACTTTATGCTAAAACAAACATTGTCATGTTAGATAGAGTTGTTGATGATAATCTTACTTTAAAGTTGGGTGGAAGAGCATTTATCCTCAAACAGTTGGAAGATATAGCACATACTAAGGGTGACTTAGTGGTATGGTTGGAGAAAGAGAAAGTACTCTTTGTAGGTGACTTGGTATTTAATGGACGTCTCACTTCTTTGCGTGATGGGTCACTTCTAGGTTCTTTACGTACCTTAGATAAGATAGACGCATATGCTGCGGAGGTTATTGTCTCTGGTCATGGTTTTCAAACCCATGCACAAAGTACTACAACATTTAAAGCCTATTTGACAGAACTAAAAAGTGAAGTTTTCAAAGCACTAGATGAAGATGTGGGGTTGGAAAAGATAAGTAAAAAAGTGACGATGGATAAATACAAAGAGATGAAACTTTATGATATGCTTCATGCTCGCAATGTATTGGATGCCTATAGAGAGTTAGAAATGGTGGAGGAGGAAGAGTGAAAATAATTTTATTAATTTGTTTTAGTCTACTCAGTGTATGTGCAGATGAAGGAAAAGTACTTTTTGAAAAGCATTGCATCTCTTGCCATAAAGCTTTTATCCCTATGTCTAAACTTAAAGAGAATTTTTTAGACCATAACAATACGTTACTTAGACTCAAAGCCCCCACGCTTAATCAACTCTCTTATCGACTTAAACAGCGTATAGGAGACCCTAAAGGGGATGAAGATATGCATCGTATGGAAGTGACAGCTTTTATGTCAGACTATGTGAACTATCCAGATAGAGATAAAAGTGTCTGTTTAGATGATGTGATGCAGCACTTTAAAACTATGCCTACACTCAAAGGTAAGGTAACAGAAGATGAACTAGAAGAGATAGGAAGCTACCTCTATGACTTCGATGAAAAAGTGATTAAAGCAAAAGGTATCAAATATGAAGGCTTTGATGAAGCGTTAAAACGTGCAAAAGAAGAAGATAAAATTATCATCATCAAAGCAATGACTAAAGAGTGTCACTTTTGTCGTAAAATGGAACGAGAAGTGATGATAGAAGATGAAATCATAGCTGCGATAAAAAAAGATTTTATTGCAGTTTCTATCGATGTTTCTACGCATAGTCTACCCTTAGGTTTAAAAGCAGTGGTGACTCCTACGTTTATATTTGTGGATGAAAATGCTAAAGTTTTGATGAATGTGCCTGGGGCATGGAGCAAAGAAGATTTTATGGAGCTACTCAAAGAAGCTAAAATAAACAATTTAAAAAAGGATAAAAAATGAATACCATACCCAAGTTTTTATTAGTATGTATAGTGTTAATAAGCTCACTGCTTGCAGAGACAGAATTTGCCAAACCAAAGCCTGCGATTGATAACCCACGAAAACTTGTATTTTCATTACCTAGTGGAGATATTAAAGAGATGAACAGAATCATTAGTACAATAAACAATGTGATGAAGTTTTATCGACCAGAAAATACAGAAGTGGTGGTTGTAGCATATGGTCAGGGCATGAATGCATTGTTACTAAAAGGTGACAAAGAGGTACGTAAACGTATAGAAGCCTTGATGACTTATGATGTTGTTTTTATAGCCTGTGGTAACACGATGAGAACTTTAAAAATAGATAAAAAAGAATTACTTGAAGATGTTGAGTTTGCTACGGCGGGTATAGTCGAAATCATAGAGAGAAAACTACAAGGCTATAGTTACACACAACCTTAATATTTACATATTTTTTACACTATGCAGTTATAGTTAGTCATCAAAAAAAAAGGATGTAAATATGAATAAAATTCTCATTTTACTTATGACTGTGTTTAGCTACAACTACGCTTCAATGAATGGAGATATTCTTCTTTATAAAGTTGCTAATAAAGACCATAAAGTTACGGCACAAACTTTAGCAGATGGTTTAACTATCAATGGATATGTTGTGGCTAAAAATCAAGATATGAATGGCCCTTATCAAAAGCAGTTTAAGAACACAACTTTTGAGAGCTATAATCTCATGTCTGTCTATCATCCAGAAACTTCTATCGCACTCATTCCAAAATATGCGAACAGTGGTATTTTTACACCTTTTTCTATAGCTACATATCAAAAAAAGGGTGAAGATGAGTTCTATGTAGCACTTTTAAGTGCCGATGCACAGCAAAATATTATAAAAGTAAAAGATAAATTGTTCTCAAATTTAGAACAATTAAATAAAGAAACCATTTTAAAAGTTTTACCAACAGCCGTTGAAACTTCTTTAACTTATGCAGCTGTGTCTACAAGTAAATCACTCTATACCAAA
>Ga0256834_1002079_pt1 | contig 12958 bp, 11 predicted proteins | sample 4281140metaG_FD_190536 | JGI IMG/M metagenome (GOLD analysis project Ga0256834, IMG submission 190536) | Hydrothermal vent microbial communities from East Pacific Rise, Pacific Ocean - 4281-140 | ecosystem: Environmental > Aquatic > Marine > Hydrothermal vents | place: Pacific Ocean: East... | reverse complement strand
CTGCCCGAACAGCCCCCCCCCTGAACAGAGGGTGCAGCGGACAAGCACTTCATTCAGCTAGAAATCAATACGAAAACTGTAGACACCCTCTTCCACTGAACTCTGTACCTTGTAACCGGAGTGGTTGAAAATTGCCTGCATCCGCTTGTTGTCACGGAGCACCTCTGCTGTAAAACCAGTTATACCACTGGCTTTAGCCAATGTTATCAGGTGCTTGAACATGAAAGTCCCCAGCCCTCTGTTCTGCCACTCATCACGGATCACAAAGGCGACTTCAGCCCTGTTGGTACGCTCGTCAAGGTAATACCTTCCCACAGCGACAATATCATCACCGTGAGCCTCGGGCAGGGTTCCCACTATTGCCACGTCCTTGCGATGGTCGACATAGACAAAATTCTGTATCTCCCGCTGACCGAAGTGAGTGTTATGACTCATAAAACGGTAGTACAGGGTCTCCTGGGAAAGATCATAGAGAAGATCGCGCATCAGGGGTTCATCCGTGGGATGAATGGGCCTGAAGTAGAGTTCTGTCCCGTTATCCATCAGATAGGTGGCCTTCATCATATCCTGGGGGGCCACAACAAACTTGCCTTCCACCTGTTCAAAGTCCTGCCGGATATATCGCGCCTCAATGGCATCTTTCAGCAACTGCTCCCGGTGATCAGGATGGGCAATGGAAATCAGGGCAAGGGTCCTGTCCTGAACCGATTTGCCGTGAAGGTAGGCAACACCGTATTCACTCACCACATAGTGAACGGTGGCACGACTCACCACCACCCCGGCACCACTGCTCAGCCGGGAACGGATACGTGATTTCCCATCGAGGGAGGTGGAGGGAATGGTTATAATGGCACGACCACCGTCTGAACGGGCGGCACCACGATTAAAATCCACCTGCCCCCCGACCCCTGAATAGAAAAACCCGTCCTCTGAATCGGAACAGACCTGCCCGGTGAGATCTATTTCAAGCGCCATGTTTATGGATACCATCTTTTTCTGTTTTCCAATCACATTGGAGTCATTCACATATTCCGTAGGACGAAAGGAAAATAATGGATTGTCATCAATGAAATCATACAGCTTTCTGCTTCCCATGCAGAAACTGGCAACCAGTTTCCCGCGGTCAACGGACTTTCTGTTTCCGGTGACTGCACCGCTGTTAATGAGATCCAGGATATCATCGGTTAACAGCTCGGTATGGATACCAAGGTCATGTTTCCCCTTGAGTGCTGCAATCACCGCCTGAGGCACCCTGCCGACACCGGGAATACGGCCCAGTCCAAATTCGACGGTGGCACCACTGGGCACAAGGCCGGCCACAAACTCAGCAATTTTCTTACTGACCGGATGCGGCGGCTTTGATTTGCGTTCAAGGAGCGGCACATCCGCCGGGACCAGAATATCCAGGTCATAGACATCAATGAGGCTGTCCCCGCGAGTCCAGGGCATCTGCGGGTTCACCTGTGCAATTACCAGAGAGGCGTTTTCAGCTGCACTTTTGACAATATCAACAGAGACGCCAAGGCTCATCTTGCCACGGGAATCTGGGGGTGTCACCTGGATCAGGGCAACATCAAGCGGCAACTGGCCGGAATCAAAGAGACGCGGAATATCAGACATCAGCACAGGAGTATAATCCCCCCTTCCCTCCTTGATCACCTCCCGGACATTATGCCCGATGAAAAACGAATTGATCTTAAAACAGCTGGCAAACTTCTTGTCAGCATAGGGAGCGTTCCCCTTGGTGAGAAGTTCTACAATCTCAACATCAGCCAGGTTTCCTGCAATTTTTGTCATGGCCTCAACCAGGACAGTTGGTTCGCCACATCCCGTTCCGAGAAAGACCCTGTGCCCGGATTTCAGCTGGGACAGGGCCCTTTTCGGGGTCTTGATCATGTCTTTATAGGTCTCTTTCCAATTGGCATCGTATTCCATTTCCTGCTCCTACTTCTCTCCCGGCAATGGCGCCAGTGTCATTCGTGCATCTGCCACCACCGGTTCAGAGCCGAAATCACCCACAATAAAGGGATTGATATCAAGCTCCAGAATCTGTGGAAAATCTGTTGTCAACTGGCTGATCCGCTGCAGTCCCGAGGCGATTGCAGCAATATCAACCCCGTCCTGCCCGCGCCTTCCCTGAAGCATGGCATAGGATCTTGTTGATTTCAACATCTGAATGGCCTCCTGTTCCGTTATGGGAGCCAGGTGAAAGGTGACATCCTTCATCACCTCAACAAAAATACCGCCAAGTCCAAACATCAACATGGGTCCAAACTGCGGATCACGGGTCATTCCGATAATCACCTCAAGTCCCTTGGCGGCCATCTTTTCAACATAGACCCCCTCAATCCGAGCTTCAGGTACTTTCTTATGTATTTTCAGGGTCATCAGATCATAGGTGTCTTCCACGGCCTCCCGATTCGCCACATTGAGAAAGACCCCTCCCAGATCACTTTTATGCACGATGTCAGGAGAGACTATCTTCATGGCCACCGGGTACCCGATTCGCTCCGCAATCTCTTTCGCCTCGTCAGCGCTTGATGCAAGAGCTCCTGTGGGTACATGAAACCCGTAGGCGCCAAGAACATCCTTTCCCTTCACCTCGCCCAGCTGCAGCATACCGGTTCGTTGACGCCGGGAGAGGATACGTTCCACCCGACGCCGATTCACCTTAAAGCGGGTAACGGTTCGCGGGGGACGCTGTTTCCACGCCGCATACTCGCGCATTCCTTTTAACGCGGTTACCGCCCGTTCAGGTGACTTATACATCGGCAGTCCGGCATTGATCAGATCCCGGTGGGAAACCATTGAGGCACAGCCACCCATGAATACGGCAAGCAGCGGTTTAACACCATCTATGCTGGTGGCAATGGCCTTGGCTATTTCAGCCGGTCGTTTGACCGACTGGGGAGCAAGTACCACAAGGATCGCATCAACGGCCGGATCAGCCTGGGCTGATTTTATGGCACTTTTGTAGTGGGCGGCATCCACATCACCCAGGATTTCAATGGGATTTTCAGGCCCAACCGGGGAGATGGAAGGCTGATTAAGATTCATGCTGTCGGCCTGAGCTGCCGCACAGACTTTCATTCCCGCAAGCTCCACGGCATCCGCAGTCATAATACCGGGTCCGCCGGTATTGGTGATAATGCGGATATTATCTCCTTTTGGTAGCGGTTGCATGGCAAGCGCCGCAGCATAGTCATACAGAGCTTCAAAGGTGTCTGCCCTGATCACCCCTGACCGTTTAAAGGCGGCACCATAAGCAGTGTCAGCACTTGCCAGAATTCCGGTATGAGATACCGTTGCCTTGAAACCCGCCTCAGTGGTTCCTGATTTCAGAATAATAACAGGTTTTCTTGAGGCCGCGTCCTCTGCCGCCTTGATAAAATTCTGTCCGGTGACAATATCTTCAAGGTAGCCGACAATAACCTTTGTCTCATCATCCTGAGCCAGGTAGGCAAGAAGATCAACACCTGCAATATCGGCCTTGTTTCCGATGCTGATCAACTTTGCAATACCAAGATGACGATCCTTGGCCATATCAAGCATCACACTGCAAAGTGCTCCGGATTGTGAAAAGGCGGTCACTCCACCTCTCTCGGGCATCTCCCCTGCAAAGGAGGCATTAAGATTTTTTGCGGTATTGATAAATCCCAGACAGTTGGGGCCAAGGAGCCTGAGATCTCTGCGGTGACAGAGTTCAAGCAGTTCCTGCTCAAGCAGGGCACCTTCAGGTCCGCTTTCCCGGAATCCGGCTGCAATGACAATGATTGCCCTGGCCTTGACCTTCGGGCACTCATCAACAAGCTTCTTCAGCCCGGAAGCCGGAATTGCAGAAACCACCAGATCGATATCCTGACCGCATTCGGAAAGACTGGGGTAACAGGGCAGGCCGAGAAGTTCATCGGTGTTGGGGTTGACAGGAACAATCCTCCCTTCAAAACCTCCCTCCACGATATTGGAAAGTATGGTTCTCCCGAGCTTCCCCTCTTTTCTGGATGCACCCACAACAGCTATGCTCTCCGGATTAAACAGTGTCTCAATACTCATAAAAATACCTGGAATCAGCCCTGCAGGAACATGCCGCCATGCCCTGAAAGTATATGATCAATAGTAATTGTAAAAAACCTATCCCTTTTTGACAGAAAAGCCGTTTTCTTCCAACAGATCGAGAACAGCCTTGATCTTGAAGGTATTAATTCTGATGTAGATGGTGTCTCCCGCCTGCTTGTCATGGATACGCAGTACCCGGGTAAACGGAATTCTTTCCTTTTCAAGGAAGATCACAAGCCTGGTCATGATGTTGTCACTGCCATCATCATGAATTCCGATGAGAACCGCACCCTTTTCCCCCACTCCAAAAAGGGTTCGATAGGCGGCATTGAGATCTCTGATGGAAAAGATACCCACCACTCGTTCACCATCCAGCACCGGAAGGGCTCCAGGCTGATCACGATCAAAAAGAAACAGAGCATCATCAAGCGTTGAATCTATTCCAAGGGTAACACAGTCAGTGGACATGATTTCAGACACCGCCGTTTCCTGAACCCGCTCATAAACCAGACGCCGTTCACTGTCCGTCAGCACGGAAGACGGATAGGCGGATCGGAGATCACGGTCGGTTAAAATCCCCAGGAGCCGTCCCTGTCCATCAACCACGGGCAGGTGTCTGAAATGATACTCATTGAGCAATGCCCGTGCCTCAGGAAGGAGCATATCAGGGGAAACGGTGATAGGATCAGGTGTCATATGCCGTAAAATGTACATGAGCTACCTCTTTAAAAATGATTTATATTCACGGTTCAACCGGGCTCACTGCCCAACAAACCTCTTAAATAAGATTCAACAGAATCTCCCAGTACAGCAAGCTCATAGCCACCCTCAAGAATGGAAAGCGTTTTGCCATCCGTATAGGTAGCGGCCCAGGAACGAACCGCTTTTCCGAACTCAGCATACAGCTCGGTGGGGTAGTGCAGACCTGACATGTCATCCTCTCTGTGACCGTCAAATCCTGCAGCAACAAGTATCGCCTGAGGCTGCCACTCCTCCAGCCTGTCCGGAATCACGGAAGTCAGAATATGCTCAAGCTGTTTCCAGTCACTTCCAGGTGAAAGGGGAATATTCAGAACAGTTCCCCTGCCCTCACCGATACCTGTCTCTTCGCCATAGCCGGTACCCGGGTATGAAAAACTCGGATGTTCATGGATGCTTATATAAAAGCCGTCCCTTTCTTCCTCAAAGGCTGACTGAATACCGTTCCCATGATGGGCATCAAAATCAAAAACAAGAATGCGTTTTCTGGAATACTCCTGCTGCCAGTACCTGGCGGCAAGCACGCAGTTATTGAAAAAGCAGAAGCCAAAAGGAAAAGAGTGCTCCGCATGGTGACCGGGTGGGCGAACCAGACAGAACACAGTGCTCACCTCTTCCCTTTCAAGCAGATCCACGGCAGTTATTCCGGCACCTGCAGCAAGCACGGCAACTTCATAGGAATCGTAGCCGATCTGATTGTCACTGTGATCGATAAAGGTCTTGCCGGAAAGCACAGACTCTTCAAAACGAAAGAGCCAGTTTTCATCATGGGCAAGGAGGAGATGTTCTCTGGCGGCAGGTTGCGGTGAAACAAAAGAAAAGTCAGGGAGAGAGTCACTTCTTTCAAGGGACTGACGAATGGCCTGAAGCCTGGCTGGAATTTCAGGATGATCACAGCCACCGGTATCATGCAGGAGAAAACGCTGATCGTCAATAATTATGAGAGGAGCTGAAAGATTCATAGTTGCTGGAACGAAAACTCCTGTTGAACAGCTTACTGTTTTCAGTGTATCCTAGAAGACAACACTTTCAATTAATACTATACTCTGGAAAACCATAAAGCAACCACCATGAACATCACTTTTTACCATTCAACACTCTGACCTCGCTGCCGCATGGCAAAGAAAGCTCTGGATGAGCTGACGGCTAAAATGAATGACATCAATATCGAAGAAATTGAGATACTTAGCAACCCGTTACGGGCACTGAAAGACGGTGTGAAATTTATCCCAACCCTCAAGGCCGGAAAGCAAACCCTCAGCGGTATCCTGCTCAGCTCAGCAAAAATCAAGGCATTTCTTGAAAAGGTACAGGATCAGTGAAACAACTTATTATCAGCTCTGTGACCCGACTGGATATGGTGGTGTGGCTGCTTGTCCTCACCTTTTTCTGCGGCAGCAGCCTTCTGTTTCAGGGGGACATCCAACTCTCTTTCATGGGTGCATCAGGGATTATCATGGAGATGATGCTCATTGGACTGGCAGTGGAGATCATCATTGAATCCATCAAGCATATCAAGGGAATCGGAACGGTAACCGGCTTTATCACCAATGGTCCCGAAGCACTCTGTCTCATAGTGGGGCTTGTGGCCGGTGATGTTCTTTTTGCAGCATCCACCCCCCTCGGTTCAAACTTCATGAACCCGGTTCTCCTTCTTGTGGCAGCCGTCATCTGCGGAAAAAGCCTGGCAACAGTTACAACCCACCCGCTCTACAGTGCCATAACCATCGGCTCCACTGCCAGTCTTGCCGTGGGGTTTTACATGATTCCGGAATCCATGTATCTGTACTGGTTGTCAGCTGCACTCCTGATAACAGTACCCCTCTTTTTCCTTCGTCCCGGCGAAGGAGAGGAAGAGAGCGATGAGATGTACCACAAAAGCGCCAGACGCTGGCTGATTCCTGCTATCCTGCTTCTTCTCGGAACAGGATATTTTCTTGACCCGGTGGTTTCTTTTGCAGCAGAACACTCAAAGGCACCAAAGGGGGTTATCGGTTTTCTGGTCCTTGCATCCCTCACATCCTGGCCGGAATTCAAGTCCTGTCTTGCCCTGCTGAGCCGCAACAAGCCCCTGGCCGCCATACTGAATATAACCATATCCAACATCACCAATATCTGGCTGGCCGCCAGCGGAATTGCCTACTACATGCTCAGCAGATAGCTCTCCTGAAAGCTGCGTCCGGACAACTCTCTGTCCGGACGCCCTTTTTTTAAAAAGGCGGGGCAATGGTCACCAGAATCCGCATATCTGTTTCAGCACGCACTCCATGGGGCTCATTGATATCACTCACCAGAATATCTCCTGTTTCAGCCTCAATTGCAGTATCTCCCTCACCAAGGAAAAATCCCTTCCCCTCGACCACGTGGATACTGACCTGCCCATCTGCCGGATGACGATGTACCGGAAAAAGCTGACCCGCGGCAAGATTGAAATTCAAAATCCTGAAATATGCGGAGTCATGGAGCAGAAATCGCTTGAATTTTTTTTCATCAAACTCTCGGGTTTCACGTAAGTGCAACATTTTCATAACTGTTCTCCTGGGAAAATACTGTTTTGTTTTTTTAGTTATTCCTGTTCAACGCACTGAGTACCGCCTTAATGGAGGCAATGATGATATCAGTGTCAATTCCCACCCCCCATTTCTGACTGCCGTCAACCATGGTCAGCTGGATATAGGCCACCGCTTCAGAACTTGAGCTCTTGCTCAAGGCGTGTTCATGGTAGCTGCTGAGGATGAACCTGCCGGTTACCCCGGAGCGCAGAGCCTCACAGAAGGCGTCCAGAGGACCATTCCCCTCTGCCTTGATGCTTTTTCTCCTGCCATCGACATCGACCTCCGCCTCAACTTCGGCATAGGTCCCCCTGGCATCACTGTCAATATGGCGCTTCACCACATGAAAGCTGTGCAGCGAATAGGGTGTTCTCTTCTGCAGATACTCGCTCTCAAAAGAATCCCATATCTCTGATACCTGTAACTCCCGACCGGCAGCATCCGACACCTTCTGTATGATTGCACCAAATTCAGGGTGCATGGCCTTGGGCATTTTCAGCCCGAATTCCCGATCCATTATGTAGGCAACGCCACCCTTTCCGGACTGGCTGTTTATTCTGATAATGGACTCATAGCTTCTGCCCACATCACTCGGGTCAATGGGGAGGTACGGCACCTCCCACACGCCATCCCCTTTTTTTTCACAGAGGGCCATTCCCTTGTTGATGGCATCCTGATGGGAACCTGAAAACGCGGTATAAACCAGTTCACCGGCATAGGGGTGCCGAATATGAACAGGTATGTCAGTTACCTGTTCTGAAACAGTTATCAGACGGTTTATATCATGAAGATCAAGCTGTGGGTCTATGCCCTGGGTGAACATGTTCAGGGCAAGGGTGACAATATCCACATTCCCGGTCCGTTCACCGTTCCCGAAAAGGGTTCCCTCAACCCGGTCACCGCCTGCCATCAACGCAAGTTCAGTTGCTGCAACGGCACAGCCGCGATCATTGTGGGCATGGAGACTGACAATGACACTGCTGCGGTTTTTCAGGTTCCTGCAGAACCATTCAATCTGATCGGCATAGACGTTCGGGGTCGCCATCTCCACGGTTGATGGAAGATTTATGATCACCGGTTTCTCTTCCGTGGGCCGCCACTCGTCCATAACCGCCTCGCAGATGGAGAGAGCAAAATCAAGCTCGGTTCCCGTGAAGCTCTCAGGGGAATATTCAAAATAAAATTGTGTCTCCGGAGCCTTCCGTGCCTCCTCCCGGATCACCCGGGCACCTTCCACACCAAGCGCGGTTATCTCTTCCCGGCTCATATTAAATACGGCATGACGCTGCAGAGTCGAGGTGGAGTTGTACAGATGCATCACCACATTTTCGGCCCCTTTCACCGCCTCAAAACTCTTCTTAATGAGATTCTCACGCGCAGGAGTAAGCACCTGAATGGTCACGTCTTCAGGAATATGCCCATCATCAATGAGGGTGCGGGCAAAATCATATTCAACCTGCGAGGCAGAAGGAAAACCAACCTCTATCTCTTTAAAGCCGACATCAACAAGGAGCTGAAAAAGTTCAAGCTTCTGATTGAGATTCATCGGCTGCACCAGGGCCTGGTTTCCGTCACGCAGATCAACACTGCACCATCTGGGTGCCTTGACAATGGTTTTCTCAGGCCAGCTCCGGTCAGGGAGTTCAACCCCTGGATATGGTTTGTATTTACTCACAGCTTCAGCTTTCATAATTCTCCTCTTTATTGCCTGTTAACGTTCGCATCGCAGACGTCTCACCGGGCACAAACGAAAAAAGGCCGCAGTTTAACGCTGCGGCCTTTTCGGTTTTTTCAGTTAATATGTCTATGAACCCTTCAGAATTCTCCGATTTCCACCACAGTTGACTCCCTAATCAGGGTTGCTAGTGGAAGTGATAGTATGATAGTGATTCGCATGGGTTTCCTGAAGTTTTGTTTACATTATATATTTAAATAATCACCATAGCAGTGACTTGTCAAGCATGGATTCCGGCATGGCAGCAAAATCAACCTTTTTATAGCGTTTTTTCGCCAGTTTCTTCTTGAGATATTGACATCCACTCCATAGCTAGATATATTTCCTCCTCTTATGGCAGTTTAACGTTGCAGATGAAAATTGACAACTTTTCTAAAAACCTCAACACATTTTAAAGGAAGAGGGTTCATGGGAAAAATAAAAGGCTCTGAAGCCATTATACAGTGCCTCCTTGAAGAGGGGGTTAAAACAATCTTTGGTTTTCCTGGCGGTGCGGTAATTGACCTCTATGATGATCTTATGGATTCTGAAGTTAAGCACGTCCTTGTTCGCCATGAGCAGGGTGCAGTACATGCGGCAGACGGCCTTGCCCGTGTAACCGGTGATGTCGGTGTCGCGCTGCTGACCTCGGGGCCCGGCGCGACCAATGGGGTAACAGCCATTGCCACCGCCTATATGGATTCCATCCCCATGGTTATCCTCACGGGTCAGGTTCCCACTCCTCTCATCGGGAACGACGCCTTTCAGGAAGTTGATATTGTTGGCATCACCCGCCCCTGTACCAAACATAACTATCTGGTGAGCAAAGCAGAGGATCTGGTACCGACACTGCGGGAAGCTTTTCATATCGCCCGTACCGGTCGCCCCGGTCCCGTACTCATCGATCTGCCGAAAGATGTCGTTGCCTCCATGGTGGAATTTGACGAAAAGAAACCCATACGCATGCAGAATTACCAGCCCACATATGAACCGCATATGGGCCAGGTTGAAAAGGCATGTAAAGAGATTCTCAAAGCCAAACAGCCGGTACTCTACGTTGGTGGCGGTGTCATTCTCTCCAACAGCAATGAAGAGCTGACCACACTTGCACGAAAACTCAACATACCCGTCACCATGACCCTCATGGGCCTTGGCGGATTCCCTGGCGGCGATCCTCTCTCAATGGGTATGCTGGGAATGCACGGGAGTTACACCGCAAACATGGCTGTTGCCAAAAGCGACCTGCTCATAGCAGTTGGCGCACGTTTTGATGATCGCGTTACCGGTCGTATTGATGCATTTGCGCCACATGCCAAGATCATCCACATCGATATCGACCCGACATCCATCAGTAAAAACGTCACCGTTGATATCCCCATTGTCGCCGACTGTAAACATGCTCTCACTGCCATGAACAGCTGGCTTGCCTCCTGTGGCGAAAATCTGGAGGAAGTTGGAGCCACCCACAGCGCATGGATAGAGACCATCGCCGAGTGGACCAAGAAACATCCCATGGCATACCTTGATGAAGGTGAGACCATTAAACCGCAGTTTGTCATTGAGAAGCTTGACGAACTAACGGGCGGTGATGCCATTATCACCACAGAGGTTGGCCAGAACCAGATGTGGGCTGCCCAGTTTTACAAGTTCAACAAACCCAGACGTCTTGTTACCTCCGGTGGTCTTGGAACCATGGGATACGGCCTTCCAGCCGCCATTGGCGCCAAGATGGCCTTCCCGGACGCCACTGTTATTGATGTGGCCGGAGACGGTTCCATCCAGATGAATATTCAGGAACTGGCAACCTCCAGACAGTATGACTGTCCGGTGATCATCTGCATTCTGAACAACAATTACCTCGGTATGGTTCGTCAGTGGCAGGAGCTTTTCTACGACAAACGATATGCCGCAACTGTCATGGAAGTTACCCCTGATTTTGTGGCTCTTGCCGAAGCATATGGCGCAGTTGGTATTCGCTGCGACAAGACCAGCGAAGTGGAAGCAACCATTAAACAGGCCCTGGAAGCAGTAAAGAAAACCACAGTGGTTCTGGATTTCCGTATTGCCCGTGAAGAAGGCGTCTTCCCGATGGTACCTGCCGGAAAAGCAACCACCGAGATGCTTCTTGTCTAGAGTGTTTCAAATACCGGCGAAATACTAAAAGGTGAAAGGTGGTGGGTTTCCACCACCTTATGAACACATATATTTTTTATTCACAGGATAAACCGATGAAACATACGCTTTCAGTTCTTCTCCAAAATAAACCAGGAGTTCTTTCACGGGTCACCGGCCTGTTCAGCGGCCGTGGCTTCAACATTGAAAGTCTCAGTGTTGCAGAGACCCTGGACTCTTCACTCTCTTGTCTGACCCTGGTCACCACCGGCAATGATGCCATTGTTGAGCAGATAACCAAGCAGCTTCACAAGCTCATTGATGTTATCAAAGTTACCGACATCAGTGAAGGTGAGTATGTTGAGAGGGAAATGGCACTCATCCGGGTCAAGGCAGAAAACACCACCCGCGCTGAAGTGCTTCGTGTTATTGATATTTTCCGTGGCAAAGTAATTGATGTCAGTCCAAAATCCTACGCAGTTGAAGTAACCGGCTCGGCGTCAAAAATTCAGGCTGTTATTGACATCCTCCGCCCCATTGGCATTAAAGAGATTGTCCGTACCGGCACCATTGCCATGGCCCGCGCACCAAAAAAATAGCTGCAGCACTCTGTGGCAAAATGGACCGGTTTGCTATTGTAATAAAAAGCAGATTTCGATGAATATCGTTATCTGCTTTTTACTCTTGTCAGCTCCCCATTCTCAAATAGACAAATATGACACAACCAAGGATCCCACTTGCCCGCGAAGGCTACCCATTCATCGCTTTTGCAGCTTTTGTAACCCTGATCACAGCCATCCTCGGCTATGAGTTTCTTGCCTGGCCGGCACTCTTTATTACAACGTTCATAGTCGCCTTTTTTCGCGATCCTGAACGGATGACTGATGCCTCTGACGAAAAACTCATATCCCCCGCCGATGGAAAGATAATCATCATTGAAGAGGTCTTTGATGATATTTACTTCCAGGAGCAGGTGCTGAAAATTTCAATCTTCATGAACGTCTTCAATGTCCATGTCAACCGAATCCCCATTGACGGTATCGTTGAAAAAATCGTCTATAAACCCGGCCAGTTTTATTCTGCAGACAGTAACAAAGGAGCATTACTGAATGAACGCTGCGGGGTCATTCTCAGGGCAAAGTCAGGAGAACGAATGGCCTTTGTCCAGGTTGCAGGACTCATTGCCCGGCGAATAGTCAACTGGCTGGAACCCGGTGACACTGTCCAGCGGGGAAAGCGCTTTGGCCTGATACGTTTTGGTTCACGGGTTGACTTGTATGTTCCAGCCACCAGTACCGTCCATGTTAAACTCGGACAAAAGGTACGGGCCGGTCAGACGGCGATAGCCTCCTTCCATTAACAAAAACTGTTTTCTTTTTACCTTTTCTCTCCCATGGCATATAATAGCAACAACAGGAATGGCAGCAGACTTCCCTCTCTTCCGGAGTACAGCAATGTCTGATTCACAGCAAAACACCAGCAACCGTTTCTATCCCTTGCCATGTATGTTCACCCTGGCAAGCCTGTTCTGCGGTTTTTACTCCATCATCTCTGCCATCAATTCCGATTTCAAGACGTCAGCCATCGCCATTCTTGTGGCTGCAATTTTTGATGCCCTTGATGGTCGGGTAGCCAGAATGACCCACAGCACCAGCCAGTTCGGAGCTGAACTTGATTCACTCTGCGACATGGTCTCTTTTGGTGTCTCACCGGCCGTTCTTGCCTATCTCTGGGCTCTGCACCCCTATGGCCGCTATGGATGGCT